>ERZ1036420.58-NODE-58-length-154603-cov-105.041547_pt1 | contig 154603 bp, 117 predicted proteins | sample MGYA00514220_ERZ1036420 | MGnify/ENA primary metagenome ERZ1036420 (study PRJEB33795, sample SAMN09464938) | human gut metagenome | host: Homo sapiens | place: USA: Stanford, California | collected 2016-10 | study: EMG produced TPA metagenomics assembly of the...
TGAAGGCAAAGATAAGAATTTGTAATTTCATCCCTCAGATTTATTCATTGATCCACAAAAGGCTTGGATTGCAAGCAGATTATCTGGCAAAGATTGTGGAAGAGAAAAAGCTGGAACGCGACTTTATTATTTCCAGATATGATGATCTACTATATGTATTGCGAACACAGAAGACGTGTAAACCTCTATATGAAATCATTATTCGTGAACTTTCCCAATTGATTGTTCATCCCGGAGCCCGTGATATTTTCTACTCCATCTCTATGGGGGAATCAATAGAGAAAGTTGCCGGTCGGCATCGAATTACTTATGGCAGGGCGTTACAGATTTATAATTCTCATCTCAGAGGGTTGAAAGTAAGAAAGAACGTGCTGGCTACTTATCGGAAACATATTATAGATGCCCGTTTTCAGTCTTTGGCGGATAAAAGCAAGAATATAAATTTGAATCAGGAAGAAAGAATTCTCCAATTGTCTGTCGGCAAGGTGGCCAATACGAGGCTGACTAATGTCTTGTATAAAGAAGAAATCCGGACGGTAGGGCAACTGCTGGAATTAGTATCGGGAAAGGGATGGAGATGGCTGCTGAAAATGGAAGGCGTAGGGAGGGTTTCTTATGACCGCTTGCTGTCCAATCTTCAGTTGGCGGAAGTGGTCGATGAAAGTTTGGAGCAGATACTTTCCAGTCGCTCTGACAGATGATGAGGGGGGCAAAAGTCAATAGTATTAGGAGAGTTGCTACTGACTTTTGACATCTCCTCATCTCTTTGTGGTGATGATTCTTCCGTTTTTTTAGGGTAGACTACGCATTTGATTCTTTTGATTAAAAACGTTTTATCTTTATAAATTTATTCTGGTACCCCTCAAATATATGCTCTGACGTTTCATTTTCCAATTTCTCTTCAATAGCATTTACTATTGTGAAGGGGACGGTTTGCCCGTCTTCATTTAAAATCCTGAGGTTGGTTCTCTTTCCATCTATCTCTCTAATGTTCAGTAGTATGTAACCTTCTTCTTTAGAGGGGGTACATGAAGTCATCAGGAAATTGTCTTTCTCAAAATGGAAGGCTGAGTACTCTGTGGGTTTATGATTCTCTGTTCCTGTCGGCATTACCCGGGTATATAGAGGAATACGTGAGCTCCAGCCAAACTTGGTAGCAAGGTTGTTAGATGGGGCAACGGAAGAGGTCAGATGGTAACTCCAACGGAACTCTCCTTCTTGGGAAGCTTTGAAGTTGGTATTCCAGTAATTATTCATCACCCACGAGTAGACATGAGGCCTTTCGTACTGTTTCTGATATTGAAATTTTCCGAGGTTTATGTCTCCTAGTTGATAGAGGGGGATGAGGCTGCTTCCTATAATAATTTGCGCCCGATTATTTTGTACCGATACAAAGTTTTGAACAGTATTCCAGTCTGTAGATGTCCCTTCCAGTTGATTCTTGCCAGATATAACTGTTCCGCCCTGAACGTCGAATGCCAGTTTCCCTTCGGGCAGTTGGAAGGGAAATGCAACGTATATCCCTGAGGGCTCCGTCTCCGGCAGACGCTTGATTGCGTACTCCAGTTCTATTCGTTTGGTATCATGATATAATTTAATCTCCAGATTGACCCCAAATGCTTCGTCTGTTCCTGGAGATTTTCCCTGCAACAGGATACGTTGATAAATAGGTCCATTCGAACTGTCAATGATCCGGCACTCGCTCAATCCTGTTCTGTTGTAATCATCCAGGCGATATTGGGCCAATTGGTCACGATTACCTAACTTCTCATAGATAAAAGCACCCAGTTCCCATGGAGACGAACTATCGACCAGTTCACAATTCAATTCTTTATCATACAAACTTTGGATCGTTCCTTTGTCCGGGTTGAGTTGTAGTTTGTAGAAATGATTTTCGATACTGGCATTGTTTATTGTAACAGTTCCTGTATCAGTAGACGGTTGTTTGAAGACAATCTCAAACGTCTTGTATCCCATAGGTGGAATATCCTCTGCGAAAATTGCATAGTAGCACCCTTCTCTGCGATAACGGATCGGTTGGACTTTCAACGAATGTCCTTGAAAGTCTGTTATTTCGAAGAATTGGTTTCGGGGGATCACTTCAAAATCAATATATACAGTCAGCATCTCCGAACGTTTCCAGTTCAACGTATTGAAAATTGTAAGGGTCGGGTTCTTGCCTCTGCGGAGGTCTCCTTGAAGTAAACCGACGGAGGTTTCATACAGCATTTGTGTTCTTTTGACTGCTTCCCATGCATAGGCTGACTTTTCTCCCCATTGCACCTGACTGTTTTCGCACAACGGATCACTGACGCTTTCGGATGCTCCGAACGTGTGTTCATCATAGAATAGCAGGCTTTCATGTATGTGCTCTATTCGTTGGTGAGTGGTCTGTGGCAGGCATTTGTCTTTTAATACAGCCATAGACAGTAGCCCTTCTACCGCTGTCATATCCGAATGAGTTTTGCGTGAAGCCGCTGTTTCTCTTGCGGCAGAACCGAAACCGTCTGTCCACCAGTCTGGATATGCGGCTCTGTATGCGGGAATTTTATCCCCGTATCGCTTCGTTACATAATCCAGAAATTCGGATGCAGTGGCACTTCGTAGCTTAGGATATGCGTACTTTTCATTCCACTCTCTGATGAGTTTGCATTCAATGATGGAGGGCGGTGAATTATCCGTGAAATAACCGGAGTATTGTATGCCTACTGCATCAAACGGATAACACTTACGCTCCAGTTCTGATAAATAATGTAGTAACTTCGGTTCTGTCTTTTGAATGTCTCCCTGCTCTATTCCCCAGAAATTGCCGGTATTATAATGGTCGGCACGGTAAGTCAGAATCGGTTTACCTGACGGAGATTCCCATTGGAAGACAGTCGGCATATTAAACGGAACCTGCGATTTGTAATGGTGTTCTCCCATCCACAGGTATTTTATCCCGAGGTCCGGCAGATAATCTGCCAGACACCATGCAATTCCGTTGACGTCATTCTGCATGGCCAGCGTAGAGGGAATTCCATGTTTTCTGAATTCTTTGACGGGCTGGAGGAAAGTCTTGAAAGAGCTTTCGTCTACAATCTCCGACATATTGAAATACATGGATGCAACTTCTATTTGTCCTTTGGCAATGTATTTTTTTAGTTTGTTTACTTGTTCTTCCGGTCTGTTTTTCAAATACTCGTCTACAGCCCATGCCGATTCGCAGGTCCATCTGAACTTCGCATCATCTGTGTAGTCTTTTGTCTGTTCGCAGTATTCAATGGCATAGTCTATATACCGGAGATGTTCCGACAAGATTTCGGTTTGAGGTTTGGTGTAGCCTATATCTGTGTGAGTATGCTGAACGAGATATACTGTCCATTTCTTGACAGGAGTTGCCTTTTCATTGATTTTGCTGACGGCTTTTCCTTGTTCTTTCAGTATGATCGGTAACTCACATGGAGCGGTGACTTCCGGAATGGATGTCTCAATGTTATTTATTCCGGGGGTCAATACGTATCTTTCCGGTGGAAAATTACCGACTTGCAGTTCCACCGGTCTCTTTTTATGATGCCAGTTGACTGCTTTTATTTTGACCGGCTGTCTCAGTTCTTTTTTCTTTCCGACCACCAATACAGGAGAGAAGGCAGAAGATACGAGACTGGCTTTGGTCGTAAGATTGTTTGTTTGCAGAGGAGAGTCAGATGTCAGCTTTATCTGGTCGAATGCTACCCAACTGCCTGATATGCTTTGGATCGTGAGTGTGTTGTTTCCTGCTCTGAACTCATCAGCCGGAATGTCAAGCGTGACGGATAACTCTTTTGAAACTGTTTCTTTTGTGTTCAGATATTCTGGATTTGTGCCTTCGGGTGTTTGGATGGATTTCTCGAAGCTGTTGAGCCTCACCTCCAGTCGGGGAGGTGAGGAAGGATGAGTTTCTGCAAATAGAAGTCGTAGTTGTATTTGGGTTGTCGGAGAAGGAGCTTCGGCCAATGAAAAGCCAATAACAGCCTGCCCTGATATGCCACCTGCCCAGACATCACTAGGCCCCGGCAGAAAGTAAGGAAAATCAGCAGAATGATTTCTCCCTACTTCGTATAGATAAACATCATTGATGTAGTTCCGATAATCGTTTTTATAAAACTTGAACTCTTTGGCGGAGTTATCTTTGTTTCCTATTTGCCAGACTGTATTTTGAGAATGAGCTGTGAGAGTTCCCAACAATCCGATGATACAAACGATTTCTTTAATTTTTATCTTTCTCATGTGAGTTCCTTTTAGAAAATGATATGCTATTGCTATATCTTAATTAAAATTCGTATTTATCAGGTGACCAGCTATCCAGCCATTGAATAGCCATGCTTCCGTCTTCGCGGAACTGTATAGGCAACCAGATATAGGTTGAGTGAATTAGGTCTGTTTTATTCCATTTGTCAAACATGGCTATGTATGCGTCTTTCTTTCCTTGAATCGGCAGTACATGGGTACTTTGTCCATAGAAGGTTTTGTCGGCGTCTTTTCCTACACAAGGATTCCCTTTTACGGTCCACGGTCCTAAAATTTGGGTAGCCACTGCATATTCCGCTTCATTGGGACTCCAGCCGGTACATCCCGAACTGATGACGTAGTATAGTCCGTTGTGTTTGAATACAGCAGGGGCTTCCCGGAATTTACCTGCGAAATTGCGTGTGAAAGTACCGGAAGGTTTCAGGTAGTCGTCGGACAGCAAACTGATATATAATGTAGAATTCTGTTCGGAAGAATAGATATGATAGGCTTTGCCGTCGTCATCTTTGAAGAGGGTCATGTCCCGGCTGATTTGCCCGTTCGGGTGCATCGAACCCAGATAGGTGAAAACACCAGTCGGTGAATCGGAAACAGCGACTCCGGCAGCAGCTTTATTGTAGTCGTCACTGTCCACGTGCAGCCACATTACAAATTTCTTGGTTTTATCATTGTATATAACTTTAGGTCTCTCCAGCACTTTGGAAGGATGGAGATCGGATTGTGTATCAGACATTTCTGGTTGGAGAACGAGTCCTTCATATTTCCAGTTGAGAAGGTCCTTGGAAGAGTAACAATTTACTCCACCGGCTTCCGTACGATAACATTCCCAACCGGGAACATTGGGATTCCAGTAAGTGGAATCACTTTTACATTCGCCATACCAGTAGTAAATTCCCTCGTGATATAATATACCGCCTCCGTGAGCATTTATTTTCTCGTTGTTGGTGTCGAGCCATTCTACTCCCGGAGTGATGGCTGTATACTTGTGTGATGTGTCACGTGATGACTGACATGATAATAAAACGGCTGCTGTGATAAGACTGAGTGAGATCTTTTTCATTTGTTACTATTTTTTTATGATATTATTTGATTCCCCAATTTTTATTCGGACGATTTCCCATTTCAAGTTCCAATGTGCCGCCTTTGAGCAGTTCTTTTGCCGGAAACTTGAAGGAATTCAGCTTCTTGCCATTTAGTTTAGCGGACTGGATGTACTTATTTTCCCGCGAAGTATTGCTAGCTTTGATGATAAATTGCTTTCCTCTACCGAAATGTTTTCCCAAATCTATTTTTATTTTTTCAAACAGAGGACTCCCCAGTTCATAAACAGGTTCTGCGTTACAACCTCCGTCCGTCTGGAATAATCCCAATGCAGCCATGACAAACCAAGCGCTCATTTGTCCTTGGTCTTCGTCTCCCAAATAGGCATTTGATGTGTCAAAGCCATAATAGCGGTCGATAATGGAACGGCTCCACCGTTGCGTTTGCCACGGTTGGCCTGCCCAGTTGAATAGAAAGGCGAAGTGCATGGATTGCTGGTTACCTTGTACTACTGGAAAGTCCCAATACTGGTCTCCCGGGGCATTATACCTCCATGGCTCACTGGCTTTGAATCCCCATGACAGCCGGTCGATAAAGCGTTCTTTACCGATAAATTCGGTAAGTGCGGGAACGTCCTGAGGTACAAAAAAAGTAAGTTGCCAGGCGTTTCCCTCTACATAATGATGGTTAGCTCCTGATTTGAATGGATCAAAGTTCTTTTCCCATTCACCATTGCTGTAGCGCATTTGGGCATAACCTGTCGCCGGGTTGATTGCGTTTTTCCACCAGTTGCCTCTGTCGGAGAATGTTCGGTAATATTCCTCTTTTCCCAGTGCTTTTGCTAGTTGAGAGACTGTCCAGTCGTCATAAGAGTATTCTAATGTGTTAGAAAAACGTCCTTTGTCGGCAGGTACATATTGATGTTGCAGATAAGTTTCCAAATCTCTGTTGCCGGCAAACCCATTGGCTACACGTTGGGCTGGTGTAGTTTGCATCTTTACGATTGCCCGGAACATTTTTTCCGCATCGTAATTCCGTATTCCCATTTGGTAAGTACTAACTAAAAGGGGAATCTCATGTTCGGCCACCATCACAGGTATGTATTTCATTCCACTGGGACCTTTTGCCAGCCATCCGTTGGCGTCATACATAGCCAACTGCGATTTTACCCATCTGGATGACCATTCGGGAGCAATCAGGTTCCATACCTGATTCAGATTCCAGAAAGTATTCCAGAAGGCATCGCATCCCAAAGCGACGGCATCCGGGTCGTCCAGCTTTTGAATGTTGCCTGCTGCATCCACCCATCTGCGGTCTGCATCACTGAATGTATTCCGGCAGAACGCACGGTATAAATTGGTGTAAAATCTTACCTTTTCCCGATAATCGTTGCTGTATATCCGGACTCTGTTTAAAATATTATTCCAACTATCCGACTGATGTTTGCGTACAGCTTCAAAATTCCACCCGAATGGTTCCGTTATCTCATTGGAAAGATTGTTGGAAGCCCCTGCCATATCTACATAAGATATTCCGGAACGTACCATAACTTCCGGATGATCGGTAGTATCAAATTCGGCATAACAGCCGAATCGATGAGGGTAGCGGGCTGTCATAGTATCTGTTTCCCATAAAGTATGATCGTGCCATCCTCCAAATTTCTTGATATCTTTATTGAACTCAATCACGAAATAGATTGTATAGTTCTGATCCGCATCCGCCGACCATACATTTTTGGATAGTTGCTTGCTGAATCCTTCGATCCGTCGTGCCCCTGTTTGCTTTACACTTCCTTCAACAATCTGGTAATCGTATTCACTAGGGATTTTCAGATCGATCATGACACGGGCATCCTTATCTTGCGGATATGTATAACGCTGAAAACCACACCGGGAGGTGGCAGTCAGTTCCGCCTTGATTTGATAATCGGTCAAGTCTACTTTATAATATCCGACTTTTGTTTCTTCACTTGTTTCGTCGATGGCAGAACGATACGAATTGGCACCTTTGACTAAGGAAGACTGGCTGCCTATCTCCGTTTTTAAAGGGCCGTTGGCAGGCATGATGCCCAGACCTGCCATGGTCCATTCGTGTATGTGGCTAAACGTACCTATGCTCTCGAATGAAGGATCATATCCCGATTGCCAACCGCTATCCTGATTGTCCGGACTTAATTTAACCATGCTGAATGGCATCCACGGACCTGGTGCTATCATCCAACGGGAGTGCGCAGTTCCCATTCGTGTATCGATGTAATCGGCCAGTGTGATTGTATTGTGAGGTGCGCGCCTGATCATTCCTTTATCTAAGATTGTACCATCGGCGGATATGATGTAATGGCTTGTTTTGGGAGACTTGACAACTGGCATTGGAGCTTCTAGTATGTATCTTCCTTTTTCCAAACGTTGTTCCAGTATCTTTTTTCCATCTACTTCCACTCCAAGGAGAGGATGTCCGGAAAGATGTTCTATGTCTACTAATAGTGGTTGGGCTACAGGACTGGTGGTTTGAAAGTCCGCCGCTTTAACATCTCGGAGATAAACGGATTTGTTGACTTCATTTAGTTCAGCATTATCCGGTCCCATAAGCCTGATATCATCGAAGAGAATCCATGAGCCTTCGAGACTTGTAAGCGCGATGGAGTTGCTTCCTTTTCTGATCACTCCGGCGTTCAAAGGAATTTCGATCGTATGCGGTTTGATTTGTGAATAGTCACCGTCTATTGATTTTCCACTTCCTTTGGGAAGGGCATATTTCCATGATTTTCCGTTGATCGTTATTTTAAATAGTGCCGGAAGTTCGTGGTGAGTATCTAATAGGTCTATGATTAATTTCCATGAGTCCGTTTCGGGGACTTCCTTCATACCAAAGAGTATGTTTAAAACATGAGTCCGTATACCGGCAGTATAACTTGTTCCTCCCCAATGATCGGCAGGTCCCGGCAGAACATAAGGAAAATCTTTTTGAGGGGAAGACAATCCAATGATATAAAACCTGTCCTCCCAACCAAAATCGTTTGCCAGAAACTCTTTGTATTTGTCAGGGGACAATGCCAACTCACTGGCACTATGATTTTTCTCCCCGATTTGCCAGACAGTCTTGGTAGGTGCTGCACATAATCCGGATAGGAGGAATAAAAACGTGAATAAACTCAATGGTATTCTTTTCATATTAACATTCAGTCTTTTGGATTTAAGATACAAATTTGTTTTTTACATAGGAATGTATCATTCTTTTTTGTATACACTCCTATGCAAAAACAAATTCAACTGTTATCACTGTAACAAACTAACCTTTTTACCCCAGAACTTGATTTCGCTGGCGGAACCATAGGCCCCCATTCCTACGTGTGGAGCTGAGAGTGATTCTACAATACGGTATCTGATGTATCTTATATTTTCGTGTTCTTTATCGCAGGCGAACTTAATACTGGGTTGCCAATCGGAAACAGAAATGTTTTTTGTAGTCAGCTGTTTCCATCCTTTTGCTTTCGCATTTTCTTCCCAAGCCGGGTTTATAGATGGAACATCCGGTTCATGGCTTTCCAGGTCTTCTACATCTTCAATTCCCCATATTTGGAATAATCGAGGCATCCAGTCTGTTCTTTCATATCCGGTAAAGAACAGTTCGCATTCGGTAATCGTTGCTGTAAGTCCCATGTCAATCGTCAGATGATGAGGAACTCCTTGATTATCGCCGGCATGATAACCGCTGTCATAATTCCATGTATCATTGTTCCATAACTTTTCTACTGAACCGCCATAACCGTTTACAACATCTGAAGGCATATTTGCGTTGGCAAAGTTAGTTCTGGGTATTTCTACAATCGGATCGTCGGGCAAAGCGTATTCTGAAATGGGCAGGGATACGATATCCAATGCTGTTTCGCCGGGTAGGATACGTGTTTCTACTGTTAATACAGAATTAGATTTCCAGTCAGGTAAGTTAGTTGAAGCGGCATCTCCTTTTACTGTTAAAGTTAGTAGTTGCTCATTTGAGTCATAGTACTTAACTATTGCTTCCACCACATTATCTGCCTGATTCCAAATTAAGTTGAGCGAGTTGTCGGCAATGACGAATTGCATATCGGTAATTCGCTTGGGATAATAATTCGCTATGTGCTCCATTCCGTATACATCTACATTGTAGGTTTCGGATAGTGAGGTATTACCTTCTTTATCCTTTGTGGTTATTTTAACGTAATAGTTGCCTTCTTCCACATTTTTGATTTCATAACTGAATTCAGGTTGCGTTCTGTCAATGTCTGTTGTGAAAACCTTGTCGTAACCTACAAGTTCTATTATGCAAGTCTTTGCTGTGGCTAGATATTTCATAGACCCCTTTATCATCATGCGCTGAAATCCCGGCTGTATTTTTACATCCGCCAGCTTTCCTACATAAATTTGTTCTCCGTCTTTGATATATTCAGAATAGGTATCATGAATATCTGTGCAGGAGGTCATACACAGGAGAATAGTAGTTATTATATATATTACTTTTTTCATTTCTGTCTATTTTATAAGGTTATTCTTCACCTTGGATATCTCCCCAAAGAGTGATTTCTGACATAACTGATGTTTCCATTCCCGACCATGACATTAAACTCTGGAACCGGAAGTAGCGAATGAATGGTACATCCTGGTTGAGGGTAAATACATGGCCTCTCTGGGCTTCCTCAATATCTTCCTGAGTAAGCGCATCACCAAATGCCCCACCGGATGGTTTCTTCATTTCTCCATCAAATAATACCACCCAGTTATCCGGATTCTGCAAATCTTTACCCTCTTCGCAGCCATATAATTTGAAGTGCTTGGGAGCTCCATGGGCATATAATAAGTCTTGACTATCCAGACGTTGCCAGAATTGGAATTGGCTGAGGCGTACATTGACATTCAAGTCAATACTAAAGGCATGCGGGAAAGGTGTCGGGTATTCGGTATGTCCCCAGTTCCATCCACCTATTTGTCCGTCCCATAGGCGGGAATGATAGCCTTCGTGGTAATCCCAGCTGACGTCATCCATCACTTTGACTAGTTGGAATTTTGTTTTATCCAATAAGCTTTCTTTCCAAGGAGTGATTTCGGCATACAATGTGTCGGAAGTGTTTTCCCATTTATCCCTTACGAAGATGGCTAATTTCAATAATTTATGTTCTAAGCCTTTTATAGTCAGGCGGCCTTCTTCTTGTTGTGAGGAGTATACGTCATGAATCTCGTATTCATTGTGTTCATCTACCCATTTGTAAATGTAGAAAGATAATGCACTTCTTGCTGCATTATTGAAATCGAGGAAGAATCCTCCGAAACTTTCGGTCACTTTTAATGATTCTTGTGTCTGAACGACTGCAGGAGTCAGAGGCTCAATAGTCACGATAGCCGGTGTGGAATAGTTTTCGTGGCGGTCTACAGAGTAAAGTTTGACCTCTCTCTTTTGTGTATCTCCCAGCCCTTCTATTACCAAAGAATCTACATACATGGAAGATCTTACTTCCTGCTGCTCTCCGCGGGTATTAGTGAAGATAGCTTTGACGTATAATAAATCTACATCATCGGAAGGAGTATATTTAATAATAGCTCCTCCGTTTACATTCTTCACCGATATATTAGTAATCGGTGCCGGAGCTTTTCCATCATTCGTACCGCGTGGTTCGGCCTCGTAATCACCGGCACAGTTTGCAAAACAAACTGCTGCAAGTATTAAAAGTATAAAAGCTATATTTTTCATCTTTGTCATTTTTATGTTAAAAGTTACCATTGAGGATTCTGAACAAGTTTCGGATTTCTGTTGATAGAATTGGTCTTAATAGGCCATAAATAATCTCTTGGCATGAATTTTCTCGTGAAGAGAACTCGTGCATTATAAAAGTACTCCGGGTCCTGCTCTAATACCGACCAGCCTTTTATCTGAGTATTCAGATATGTAGAGCCTAACTTCCATCTGCGTACATCATGGTAACGATGGCCTTCGAATGCAAGTTCTATCATTCGCTCTTTCTGTATAATTTCACGCATTCCTCTTTGGGTGGTTGGCTTATCCGGGCGGTTGGAGTGATTACGCCATGTATTTACCAACGAACCTCCTTCATCTAGACCGGCTTTATTTCTGACCTGCTGTACATAGTAATATACATCTGTAGTTGGAGTTTCATTAAGCTCGTTGAGAGCTTCTGCATATAGCAGGTATAGATCGGACAGGCGAATAATCGGGAAAGAATATACGTAATTGATATTGGTCGCACTGGTGTTTACGTTTTGATAACTAACCAATTTTTTTGTGAAATAACCTGTCGGTGAATATAGTTCGTCTGAAACGCCGGCAATATCTCCTTTCTTTGATTTGATAGGATAGGAGCTCGTTTCGTTGTCGTTACAGCATTCGATGGAGAACCATTTTCCACCATCAAAACCAATATAGGCATAAAAACGAGCCTCTCTGTTTAAATGCAACTTGATAGTTGTGTAGTTTGGTGTAAAATGAATCGGATCATCTTCCGGAGTTGTTGTCAGTTTATATCTGTTTTCATATTCATAATCTTTATCCTCATCCATCGGGACTCCGTTCGCTGTATAGAATTGTTCTACAATTTCTAGTGACGGCGCAAGTTGTGAACAACTACGACCCATTCTGTTTCCTAATGAATAGTTGGTTAAATGTGCTTGGCATAGATTCTGTATTCCATCTGTTGCATTGGAACCTAATGCCCATATTATTTCAGAATTAAAACGACCGGTAATTGTGTTGCGTAGTGTCAACTCTTGCTGTAAAGCTGGTGAAGGAGTATAATTTAGCTTCTCATCAAATTTGTATAAAGAAGCTCCGGCTTCATGGGCAGTGTTGATGGCATCCAGACACGCTGCGGCTGCCGCCTCCCATTTTTCCTTTTTATACTCTTGGTCGAAGAAAGGTATCCCTTCTGAATTGACAAATTCAGCATACATCGTATTGCCGTTGAATAAAGGGCTGGCAGCCAGTATTAGTAATTTAGCCTTGATTGCTTTCGCGATAGGTAATGTGATGCGCCCTAATTCCGTGCGTGGAGAAGTCACATTGAATGTTAATCCGGAAGGGATGTTCATGGCTTCATCCAATAAATCAGTTGTATAAGTGACGATATCATTAATCGTTTCTCTCTCCAGTTGCATCATATCTAAGTCTGCTTCTACGCTGATGTTCTCTTTAAGTAAAGGAATGGGCCCATAGTGCAACATGAGATAATAAATATAATATGCTTTCAGAGTCATCACTTCGGCTTTCCATTTATTTTTCTCTTCCATACGCATGTCAGGTACGCGATCGATGTTGTCTATAAAAATATTGCATTCATGGATTCCTCTGAATATGTTGTAGCCTCCCTGACCTCCATCCCAGTAATTTAGTAAGGGGTCGTTAGAGTTTTGCATGCCACGTGCAATGTTGAATGAAGTTATATTTTTATAGTAGTGGGACTCTGGTTTCAGATACCACATTTCTCCACCGCAGATGAGGCCGGAGTTGTGGTCGAGATTGGCTGCTGCAGGCACGAAGTTGTAGCAGGTAGCTAAATATTTTTCAGCATTAGCCCGAGTGTTGAATGCCATTTCAAGCGTTGCGATATTATCCGGCACGATATCAAGATAGTTGCAGGATGTGATTAATACCGCCAATAATGTACTAGTGAATAAATGTTTGTATTTCATAATGTAATCAGAAGCTTAAGTTAATACCAAAATTGTAAACTGCCTGAATAGGATATTGCATTCCGTCGTTTCCTTGTTCTACATCCCATAATTTAAAGCGATTCCATGCGAAAAGATTTAGTCCGCTGGCATAGATTCTCAAATTGGACATACCTAGATGGCTGGTTAGCCTTTTAGGTAATGTATATCCGATTTCGACTGATTTTAAACGTAAGTAAGAACCGTCGCGTAACCACCATGTGCTGTTTCTATTATTGTTTGCAATATCAGTGGTTGACAATCTTGGGAAAGTAGCGTATATATTACGATTCGATTCAGACCAGTAATCATCCGCATATGCTTGCATCATACCATTGAGGTTATTTCCTCCGAAATCCATTTGCATGAAAGGATTTGTTGCTTTGGAATTAATAAAGAAAGAAGATCTCGCTGCTCCTTGAAAGAAACAAGAAATATCAAAATTTTTGTATCCCATCGACACTCCGAAGCCGTATACAATTTCTGGAGAAGAGGAAATCCCTATTGGAACAATATCTTCATCATTAATTATTCCGTCATTATTTACATCTTTGTATTTTATGTCACCGGGCATATATTCACCATATGTCTGAACAGGTGAATTTGCAATATCTTCTTCATCAATGAACAGTCTTTCCGCTATTAATCCATAAGTCTGATTAATACGTTTTCCAATATGACTAAGCCAAGGGTAAGGACGATAGGGTTCTTCTACATGCTCATATTTGCCTGTTGCATAAGTGAAATTGCCACGCACTCCTAACCAGAAGTTTTTATTGAAAGCGTGGTTGGCATCTACCTGCACTTCGAATCCATGTGAAGAAGCTTCTCCTTTATTAGCATAAAGAGGTGCACTGAATCCCATTTCATACGGGATGGTTTGGCGTTCGCCAAAGATGTTTTTTCGATATTCGGTGAAGTAATCGAATTGTATGTCAAATATATTAAATAGCCCAACTTCGAGACCTAAATTCATTTTTTGAGCAATTTCCCATTTGATTTTGTCATTTCGATAGCGTATCATGTCGATAGTACCGACATTCCGTTCAAAATCTTGTCCCCAACTGAAATTTGCACCACTACCGTTTAGATTTACCTCGGACATATAAAAGAATCTGTCATTCCATGCACCAATATTGTCGTTACCTACCAAACCGTAAGTTCCTTTTAGTTTCAGTTTATTGATAATATTCTTAAGGTCTTGATTCCAAAACTTTTCTTCGGAGATCATCCAGCCTGCTCCTATCGAAGGAAAGAATCCGAATCGTTCATTTTTGGCAAATCTTTCGGAACCATTGTAACCAAAGTTTGCTTCAGCAAAATATCGTCCGTCGTATGCGTATGTAAAACGACCTGATAATCCAATGTTACGGGCTGGTAAAGATGTCTGTATCGAACTTGCGCCTCCGCTCTTATTCTCTCTCAGAACTCCTACTAATAATCCGGTGATATTATGCTTTTCCCGGAACGTACGGTTGTAGTTGAGAGATGCTTCATAATAATACGAACTGCTGACTTGATTCCCTTCTGCTGTATAATCCAAATCTTCCCGTCCACCATTAGGGTTCAGCTCCCTTAAAGTATATGTGTCGGTTAGTTTATCATAATAGCTGATTGAATAATAAAAGGGTGAAGTAGAACGTTGTTGTCCGCTGTATGAATTTCGGGTAGTACTTGCGAAGACTTTGATACTAAGTCCTGGAGTTATAAAATCTAATTTCTGATTTAATTCCGCCTGGGCAGAAATAACCGAATTGGTGTATTGTTTGTAACCACGTATCATTTCCGCATAGGGATTGATGTAATTACCATCACCTGCGTTACCAAATAAAATATGTGAAGTAGATGTATGATTTTCATCAGGCATATAATATTTGGGGAATAAAACAGGACTTGTTGCCATTGCTCTTCGGTATAGATCATTGCCGCTTACAATAGGACCGGTATAATCATCAAAATTGCCACTGAATTTTACAGAAAATGTAGTCGTCTTGGTCACATCAATATCAATGTTAGAACGTACATAGATTTTTTTTAAATCAATGTTACTGTTATAATTGTTTCGTTTATCTACCTTCATGATACCATTGTCATCCGATATGCCTAAAGAAACATAATATCTGGCAGTTTCACTACCTCCGCTCATATTGATGTTGGCACGTGAATTAAATACATTATCATTAAATAATTCATTGTACCAGTCTACCGCCGGATATACATAGGGATTTTTGCCGGCTATTGTTGATGCTATTTTCTCATCGGTATGAGGCCGGACAGCTAACGGATTACGTGTGAGTACAGCTTCATTGTGGTATTTCATATAGCTGATAGGATCTACCATGTCTATTCTTTTTGTAGGTGCTGACAATGAACCTTCCACTCTGGCACTAATTTTTACCTTACCGGGTTTGCCTTGCTTGGTAGTAATCAAAATGACTCCATTAGCTCCGCGTGCACCATAAATGGCAGTTGCTGTTGCATCTTTCATTATAGAGAAAGCAGCAATGTCATCTGCGGACAGTCTGGAAAGATCGGTAGTAGATGATTCGATATTATCGATTAATATCAGTGGACTTTTAGAGTAACCAAAAGTTGTCACACCGCGAATAAAGAATTCCACATTGTCATTTCCAGGTTCACCGGACAACTGGTAAGATATAATTCCGGCAACATTACCACCTAAGGCTTGAGTCAGATTACTGGTTGGAATTTTTAATCTTTCAGGTTTTAAGGTTGATATTGCTCCAATCACACTTTCTTTTTTCTGTTTAGCAAAACCAACCACAGTAACTTCATCCAATTCATCTACCTTGGGCAAAAGTTTAATGGTTTGAGGTACTTTATCTATCTTGTATTCAATAGATTGGTATCCTAAAAATGAGAAAATTAAAATAGAGCCTGATTCGGATGAAATAGTAAATAAGCCATCTATATCCGAAATGGCTCCTTTTGTTGATCCTTTCACCTGTACAGTAGCTCCTGCAATAGGCAAGTCGGTTTCATCCACAATTTTCCCTGATATTGCTTTGGATGAGTTGTTACTACTACTGGTTTGAGCTTGCAAGGTTACATAGCTTTCAATGATTAGAAGGAAAGCTATCCATAATACGAAGCGTGGCAAGTTGCATAAAAGCTTCTTCATACTCTGTGATTTTAAAAAGTAAGTCATAAGGGTTTTATATTAGATTTAATGTGATTTCTTGTATATAAAGGCTGTATATTTTAATCTACATAGTATTAATTGCTTATGATATATGTATTATATAATGTCTATATGTATATACATATTGCAAATATATATATTTAAAGCAGGAAAACTAGAAAGATTTATTTATTTAATATAAATTTATATATGAATGGTTGTTTTGAGAATAAATGTTAATACGGCTTTGTGTGTATGGTTTTAAATTTATGAAACGAACATAAAATTAGATAGATTACACAAATTAGCATGACAAGGATGGAGCCTGATTGGCTTCCGGTATAATCTGCGCAAACTCCCATGAGAGGAGGAATGATGGAGCCACCGGATATCCCAGTTATCATGAGTCCTGATATTTCGTTGGTTTTATAGGGTAATGTATGCAAGGCTAGCGAGTAGATGACGGCAAATATGCTAGATATTGCAAAGGCTATAATGCATACTAATAACAAAATAATATATTGAGAATGTATCCAATAAATGCAGGACAAAGCTATTAATACAATGAACATATTGATCCGATAATAATAAATTTCGGAAAACTTTGCTAATAGAATTACACCACATAAGGTCCCCAAAGTGCGAGCGGCAAAATACCAGCTTGTACCATAACTTGCGATTTCTTTAGTCAATTCTGCATTTTCAATTAAAAGTTTTGGGGTAAATACATTCATTCCTACATCTAAGCCAACAATACAAATGATGCCTCCGAATAAAAGGCAGATGGTTTTATTTTTCAGGAGAGAAATAACTTGATAGAAACTGGAAGTTAATCTTTTGTCGTCTTTCTCATTTATTGGAGTGAAAAATAACCAGATTCCGGAAATTAGAGTAATGGCGGCGAATATGGGAAACATTAATATCCAGTTGTTGAAATAAACAGAGCAGAATCCGGCCACTATAGGTCCTACAAAAGAAGATAGTGCTTTGATGAATTGTCCGGCTGTCATAATGCTTGATAATTTTCCTTCAGCGATAACATTGGTTAATAAAGGATTAAGTGACACTTGAAGGATGGTATTTCCTATGCCTAAAAGTGCAAAGGCGATATAACAGGCTGTCTGTGTGAATGTAAGTAATGGAAGTAACATTCCAATAAAAGTAGATAAAAGTCCTATCAGTGATATTGTTTTTCTACCTTTCTTGTCCATCCAGATAGAAATCGGAATAGAGATGAGTAAAAACCATATAAATACCATTGATGGCAGGAAACCGGCTTGGGTTTCGCTCCAACTGAAATAATCTTTCGCATAGGTGACTGATACTCCTACTAAGTCACAGAACCCCATAATAAAGAAACCAAAAAGAACTGGTAGTATCTTACTTTTATTTTTCATATGTGTTTATTTATTTAAATGCATTTGGATTTGGTCGGTCACCCATAATGAAATGAAGTGTTCCTCCTTTTTTGAGTTTACTCCATTCTATATAGTTATTACTAAGGCGCTTGTTATTGAATCTTACAGATTGAATGTAACAATTGTCTTTGGATACATTTTCTGCTTTTATGATAAGTTTTTTTCCAGAGTAATAGGTGTTGTCTAACTGAATTTCTACCCGGTCGAATCGCGGACTCCCCAGTAACCATACGGGATCTTTGCTGCAACCGCCATCCATCTGGAAAAGTCCTATGCTGCTTAAAATATACCAAGAACTCATCTGCCCTTGATCTTCATCTCCTGGATAAGCGTCTCGGGGACCCATACCATAATATTTTTCTTGTATAGCACGTGCCCATTTCTGGGTATGCCACGGCTCACTGGTATAAGAGAAGAGGTAAGCTGCCTGCATATTTGTTTCATTTCCATGATTAATAGGATAAGCTCCCATATTATCTCCTAAAGCATTGAAGCTTACTTTTTCGGATGTTGCAAATCCGGCATTCAGCCGGTCGATGAATCGACGCTCTCCTATTAGATTGATGAGGCCTTTTACATCATGAGGAACGTACCAGGTGAATTGCCACGCGCTGCCTTCGCAAAACCCGGGAGCATGATATGGGTTGGTGTTTTCGATCCACTCTCCGTTGGGACGTCGTGGGCGTACATATCCGGTTGATGGGTCGAATATGTTTTTCCAGTTATCGGAACGTTTCATAAATGTATTGAAGTCATCTTTTTTATTGAGGGCATTAAAATATTGAGCAGCGCAATAGTCTTGATATGCGTATTCCATTGTATTGGAAACGTATGATTGATAATGTGGAGAATTCCAATCCCATGCGTCATCGTATAGAGGTACGTAGCCTTTGGTTATATAATCGGGATAACTCTCGTTGCCGACTTGTCCTCCTTCAGGATAGTTTATCATAGTGGCTGTTTGTTGGTGTATTAATGCCTGATACATGAGTTGGCTGTCGAAGTCACGAATTCCATGTTGATAGCCGGAGACTATTAATGGCAAAGCAGGATTGCCTATCATGACCCTGAAATATTTCATACCGGGATTACCATTGGGGAGCCAGCCGCCACGACGATAGAATTGTTCGTAAGTGTAAATCCAATTGGACATGTATTCCGGATAGAGAAGATTATAAAATGGACCTAATGTCCAATGCATTCCCCAAGCGGAATCACCTCCATATATGCTTTTACCCGGCTTGTCTATAAGAGCTTTGTCACCGTTCATATCCATCCATTCCCCATTCACATCATTCCAGATAGTCCGTGGACTGATAGAACGGTAAAGATTGGTGTAGAATTTTTGCTTTAACAGGTAATTGTCTGTTGTGATACTGACTCTTTGGAAGAGTGTTTCCCAGGTATCTTGTTGATTGGTGACAACTTTATCAAAATTCCATCCGAATGGTCTCGCTATTTCTTCTTCCAGATTTAGCCGTGCGTTATCAATGCTTACTAATGAAATACCTGTCCTTACCATAACATCATCACCAGTGTTGAGGTTAAAGTCGAGGAAGATTCCCGCGTCCAGTTTGTCTTGACTGTTATTTTCGACTGTAAATACCTGCTGAGACTTCATATTTGATTTATGTAGCTGTTCTATTTGGCTGTATACTTTGTTTCGTATCCAGCCATTCATTGTTTTGAATGGCTTATCAAACTGCATAACAAAATGTAATTTATATCTTTGTACTCCATGATATCCTGTTGACCGGCAATCGTTCAAGGTCCATCCCTCTATTTCTGTGTCAGAGACTTTTTTTACATATACATCTTCTAAATTCCAGTCATATTCTGCTGGAAAGAAAAAATCGATTAGTATTCGTGGTTGCTCTGCTCTGTTGAATGTGTATCGCTGAAGAGAACTACGGGTAGTTGCAGTCAATTCTGCTTGGATATTATAATCTGTAAGATCGACAGAATAATAACCGATTCGGGCTGTTTCGGTTTTCTTATTAATTCGGGAGCGATAACCATAGTCCGGCTGTTTCTCTGTTCCGGGTTGTATTTTTAAATCTCCAGTAGTTGGTATCATTAAGAGTCCTGTCATTGTCCATTCGTGAATGTGGCTGAATCCCATTATGTTTTCAACGTTATATTCATATCCTGCTTTCCAATGGGCATCTTCGTTATCGGGCATAAGTTTTACCATTCCAAATGGCATCCATGGACCGGGTCCTATCATCCATCGTGAACCGCTGGAACCGGCAAACTGGTCAACATAATCAATTGATCTGCGTAGTTGCTGGGTACTACGGATAAATTCTTGAGTTGCTACTGTTTGTCCTTCTGTTGATATTTTAACTTTGATTTTAGACTGCTCTTTAATCTTTCCGGTTGGAATTTCGTAGATATTCTCCCCTTCTTCTACTTGTTTGAATATCTCCTTTTGGTTGATTTGTATTTTCAGTATTCCGGATTTTTTAGCTATAGTTTTCAGTAGAAGAGGTTGAGTCTTTGCTTTTCCTTGTTTCAATTCATAATCTGCCATTTTCATTGAAATAATAGGTATGTCACCTATCTTCTCGATTTGTGTCTGTTGAGGCCCATTTAGATGAATGGCGTCAAAAGTTAGAGATTTGCTGTTGAATAACTGCATTATAATCTTGTTGTATCCTTCTTTCAGGTCTCCGGGCTGTATTGAATATGTTAGCTGTTTAGTGTCTGGTTTTATAGGAGAGTCATAGCTCTTTCCATTAACTTCCAGTCTTAAGAACATCTCAGGCTCATATTCCATATTAGCTATAAAAATATCACATTGGTATTTATCTTGAATATTAACATTGGATAGCTTCATTAAAATAGGAAGTTGTATTCTGCACTGCCCTGCCCAGTAGGAAAAACCTGCCCATTCTGCTGTTGGTCCCGGTATAATGTATGGAAAATCAGCCGATATGTTTTCTCCTGCATAAAAGACAAATTTATTATCCCCAAAGCCGGAGATTATAAATTTGTCTTTTCCATCCGGTGCTAAGGCGAATTCCTCAGATGAAAGGTCTTTTCTGCCTAGCTGCCAGATTGTGTGTTGCTGCGAATATAAATTTGCAATGCAACAAGTGAAAAGGATCATTTGTAAGATGACTTGTTTCATGGGAGTTAAATTAAGTCTAATATGGATTCAATGTAACATTTTCTTTAACAAAGGCTTTTACTAGCATAACTTCTTTATCAGGATTTTCATTTATAATTGTATAGGATTTAGCTGCAGCTGGGATAACAAAAGTCTCTGCGTAGTTAAAACGTTGTTTCATGCCTTCCTCTGTTTCTACATAAATGGAATCCCCCTCTACGACCATACATACATGACATTTATTTTCGGTTTTCATTTGAATGCGATTTTTGATAGTATAACGGTATACATCATAAAAATGCTCTTTGTGGGTAGACAAATGTTCTATGGTACATTCCTGGTTTTCTTCCATAACACATGGATGACAAATCAGTTCTTGAACAACTTTTTCTCCTTTTCTGTCAAAATATAGATTGTTCATTCCGTGCTGTATGTTTAAAGGACGTGGTTTGCCGTCCAATCCTAAACGTATCCAGTCATACATTTTGAATGTAAAAATATAGGGTGCACTACTTATCTCCAGTACCAGGCAATCTTTTCCAGAAGCATGTATGGTTCCATTAGGAATAAGAAAAAAATCATGCTTTTTAGCTTGGTGTTTTTGGACAAATTCTTCAATATCTACCTTTTGGGCCTTTTGTTGACTTTCTTCTAGAGCGTATTGGAATTTTTCAGGAATAATATTATCTTGAAAGCCTAAATATACGCAAGGCGAGTTTTTGCAGTCTAATATGTAATATGTTTCGTCTTGAGTGAATGGCATATTAAAGTGTTCTCGTATATATCGAGGACGTGGGTGGCACTGGATGGAGAGATTATCACCGTCAAAGGTATCTAAAAAGTCGAAACGTATAGGGAAGTTATACTTAAATGTTTCGGCACATTCTCCTAATATATTCTGATAATCGCTATACATGAGAAAATCGAAAGATACTTCAAGCCGATATCCGTCGCTTTCGAACATTAGTCCGTTTTCGAGTACCATCAATTCAAAAGACCATGCGAGATTAGCTACTTCTTTATTTAATCCCTGAATATGATTTTTCATCCATTGTCCTCCCCAAGCACCGGGTTCAAACCAAGGGCGAACTCTGAAAAAATTGTGGCTCATTTTATTCAACCCTTCTCGTAAATCATTTCCTGAAATCATTAATAGTTCATCCCATTCTCTTTGTCCGTCAATAAGAAGGTTAATTGAAGGAAGGTATTGCTTTTTATGCTTGTTCAGGACAATCCAGTCAACAAAGTATAATTGTTTGTAGGCCTGCTGATTGTCTTTCCGGTAATCTAATCCTAAATTATAGATAACTCCGGCACGCATTCTGAATTGAATTTCATTTTTAGGAACATCTATATAAATTAGTGGAGCTTGCCATGGAGAGAGGGCTGCCCCTATGCCAATGAATATATTCAAGTCTGCCTCCGGATCAGGCTGGATAGCACTAAGCTTATTTTTATCAAACCAGTCCATCAGGTTTTTATCAGTTATGGTGCCGAATAATGGATTGTCTCCTCCCAGATAAGGAGCGATCATTTTTTCAATAGTATGTGGATCTTTCATTGCTGCACTGGCATGAAAGAATCGCACATTCTTTCCTCTTCTTCTTAATTCTTCTCCTAATTTAATAATTAATTCATCCCAAAAGACTCCGGCATAACCATCAATTTTTATTTGAGAATGTTTTTCTATCCAGTTAGCTAATTGATTAATACCTTTCTCGATTTTGCTTTTTCCTAACGGGAATGCCGGATAAATATCATATTCTCCTGAAGAAGTGGGAGTGGAATTTGTAGGGGCAATAAATTGTTCAGTATGTCTTTTTTCTTTGATATTTTCCATGTTTTCAAGTATAATGCTTGTGTGAATAGCTGATCCTATTAATGGGGATATATCCCATAATTTACAGATATCTATTTTAGTAATTAAATTAAGTTTCTCTAATTGAGATTGAATGTTGCTTAGAAAGAAATCGGAAGCCTTTGCTATATTTCCTCCTATAATTAATTTCTCCGGTTTAAACTTTTGGAGGAACGGAGTGATGAATTCTACGAAGTTTGAAGCGAATTTTTTAAATAATGAATGTGCATTTCGGTCTCCAGCTAAAGCATACAAGGCAATCTCTTTTACACCGGATACTTTTTTATTTGAAAATTGTGTATTCCAGGTGTTTACAAACCACCTTGTCGAGAAATAGTCATCTGCTATCCCATCTTGATAAGGAATGTTGTAAAGATAGCCATGTTCTGGTATACCTTCTGTCTGTTCGTTTAAAACAGTGTCGTTTTCAAGAAATGTGCTTCCAAGTCCGGTGCCGATTGTAACTATGATACTTCTATTAGCATCTTTTGCTGCTCCTGCATAATATTCCCCTAAGGCATATGCAGAAGCGTCATTTATGAACAAAGTATTCAGATGTGATTCTTTTTTTATTTCTTCTTTAAGGTTGAGCCCAAAAAGTGACTGGAATTTGGGTACACCATAAATGGAAACTATTCCTTTGGAGTAGTCACATGGTCCAGGTATAGCTATGCCGATTCCGTTTAATTCTGATAACGACGTACGTGTTTGAATATCAGCAATAACCTTATGGATTTTCGTAATGATGCTTGATGTTGAATCTGTAACTGTCAATTCTTCGTGAGATATTATGTTTTGGTAAATGCTGTTTGTTAGCGGATCGACGACTCCACCTTTTATATGTGTACCTCCTATGTCTATTCCCAAATAATGCTTCATAGCTATTATGATTTAAATGATTAAGTATGTCTGAACATATAAACATTTGCAAATGTATTCTTTTTCTTGAAAAGAACAAAAAATATTGGCTGTTTTTATTTTTATTTTTATCTTTGTAAAAAAGTTAATCATGAAGATATTAGTCAATCATAACAGTGCAATCCCCCTTTATCTTCAGATAGAAGAACAGTTGAGGACAATTATCAAAGGGGAGGAATATAAACAAGGTAAGATGCTTCCTAATGAGATTGATTTGTCTAAACAATTAGGCATATCTCGGAATACTCTAAGACAGGCGATTAATAATCTTGTGAATGAAGGTTTGCTGATGCGGAAAAAAGGAGTGGGTACAGTTGTTGTAAACTCATCTGTTTGTTCTAAAGCTCAGAATTGGATGAGTTTTACACAGGAAATGAAAGCTTTGGGAATTGTACCGATGAATTATGAACTTCATGTTAGTTGGACGAAACCGACAGATGATATAGCTCTTTTTTTTAATTCTCCTGATGTGAAAAGAATTTTGAAGTTAGAACGTCTGCGTGGAAATCAAGAATATCCTTTCGTATATTTTATATCTTACTTTAATCCTAAGATTGGTTTGACAGGAAGTGAGGACTTTTCTCGTCCCCTTTATGAAATATTAGAAAGAGATTATCATGCGATAGCAAAAGTTTCTAAGGAAGATATAAGTGCTAGATTAGCCGATAAATATATTGCTAATAAACTTGAGATAAAGGTGGGAGATCCAATTCTTGTACGCAAAAGATTTGTTTATGATCCGGATGGATGCCCACTTGAATGGAATATAGGTTATTATCGTGCTGATAGTTTTACATATTCACTTGAGTTTGAAAGAAATATTTAATCTGTCATTACGATGTTGTTTGTTACTATCTCCGCCCGAATCCTGCTGAGCGACTGCGGTGTGATCCACAAATAAGATGCTATATGTTTTAGAGGTACATATTGCAATAATTCCGGTGTCTCTTTGATGAGATTCAGGTAGCGTTCCTTGGCCCGTGGACTTCCGGGGTTTATGAGCCAGTTCTCTTGTTGTAGGAATTGATGATCCATGAGTCGGAGTCCCAGGTTGGCAAGCCCGATAGATGAGGAAAACAACTGATTCAGGGCAGCGCGGGAGATACAGTAAGCCACGCTGTCACACATTGCCTGAATATTTACCAGCGAATAGGCGTTGTCTACATATCCCCAGACGGAGAAGGCAGCCTCTCCGTCCGAAGCGAACCAGATGGTTGTTTCTTCTCCGTCTTTGTGGTAATATGCCCGCCAGATTCCATTCCGTATAAAGTAAAGGTTACTATTCTTTGTCCCTTCTCGTACAATCAGTTCTCTTTTTTTGAAGTGTACTTCTTCCATGCAATCCAGTAAGGACTGCACATCGGCTTCCGATACTTTGTATCTGCTGCAAAGCTTTTTGATGAATGTTTCCATAGTGCAAAGATACTTATCGTCGGCGGACAATGAAGCGATCTTTGAAATAAATTCCGATAATATAGAGTGTCGTCAATAACTCTGCCGACGGAACAGCCAGCCAGATGCCCGGCACACCGAGAATGGGCGGAAGAACAAAGAAACCGATCAGCATAAATACGACACCTCGAAGAAGGGTAATGATAGTAGCTCTCTGTCCCCGTTCAATACTTTGGTAATAGCCGATTCCTATCATATTAATAGCAAAGAAGATGAAGCCGATGCCAAAATAGGGAATGCCGTTTACTGCAATGTCAAAGGCGGAATAGCTGCGGTCTATAAACAGTGCGACTATGTTCCGGCAACATAGCGTTGTGAGTATGAAAAAGCAGATTCCGCAAATCAAAGCTGTACGCAGCGAAAGACGCAGTGCCTTCCGTATACGTTCCGGCTGTCCGGCTCCGAAGTTATAGCTGATAATCGGCTGGGCAGATTGTGCAATCGCATTATATACCATAAATATGATGGGGAAAAAGTAACAGACAATACTGAAGGCAGCTACCCCGTCTTCTCCCAGATTCCGGATAAAGACATAGTTGCCGAGGAACATCATACAGGCAATGGACGCTTCGCTGACAAAGGCCGAATTTCCTAATTTTACCATATATCCTATGTTACGGAAAGTCATTCGCAGACTTTTTCTGCTTAGTTTGATTCGGTATAAGCGAAGGTCATGAGAGTAGTGCATGAGATAGACGAGTGTCATCAATCCTCCTACTACGGTGCCCAGGCTGGTGGCGAAGGCAGCGCCCATCATTCCCCAACCAAATTCGAAGATGAAGATATAATTTAACAGGATGTTGAGAATAGCTGCTGTGGCATTGCACATCATGGCATAGTTGGGCGAACCGTCCAAGCGGATATAGAACATGCCTATATTTAAAATTTCATAGAATACGAGGAAGGGTACATACCACGACATGTATTCTATTACATACGGCAACAATTTATCCGAACTGCCCAAGAAGCGTCCCAATGGCTCTACGAAATAGAAACACAAAGCAGACATGATGAGTATAAGAATCGCAGAAAAGACAAGTGCCTGAGTAATATTGATATTGGCTGCCTTACGTTTACCCTGCGATAGGTGAATGGAGGCGACAACCAATCCTCCGACTCCGAACATCAGTCCGATTCCGGCGGCAATCATAAAAAGAGGGGCTGTGATATTGACGGCGGCCAGTGCGTCGCTACCGATTCCTTTTCCTACGAATATTCCATCCGTAATAACGAATATCGCAGAGAAAACCATCCCGAGTACCGTCGGTACCAATAACTTACGGAATAGCGTGGATATGTCCATGCTGCCAAAATCAATGCTGTCTTTCATGACTTTCTACCTTTTATAATTAAAACGGGTGCAAAGGTAGAGGTATGAAAAGAGATAAAAATTACCATTTGGTAATTTTTATCTCTTCTTTCTGCTATTTATTGATCCATTCGTCAGAGAACCGGTATACAAAATCGATTCCTGCCGGGCTGGCTCCGCGTTGGCTGTTATATTTGAAGTGAGACTTCTCCGTTGGAGTGCCACTTGAAATATCATATACATATATATCACTATTTACATAGGTGGACTGTCCTACCCAATATTCTTCCGTAATAGGGTGAATACCCATAATACCATAAATCGTTATGCTGGATTTCAGGAAGTTTACGTCGAAGCTCTGTGTAGTATAGTTGTAGCGAGTGGCACTGGTTGCGTTGAATGCGTCTGTATCCACAAAGTATAAATTGGGCTGAGTGAAGCTTGCACAGAAGCCGACAGAAGGTGACCAACTTGCGATTGGAAGTTCGATCTCATCCGGCATATCCGTTTCAGAGAGTACATTGCCATCATGGTCAAGCGCTACCATTTTAGGAGAAGAGGTGAATGTCGGGCTGTAAAGGCTTCCTGTGTAAGTTGCGGCGAGCGGGCAATAGATATTTCCGTCTGCGCCTTTGGCGATACCCTTAATCTGATGTCCTTCGAATGGGATTGATTTGATAATCTGATCGGTGGCCGGATCGATGATAATTACTTTCTGTCCGCATCCCGCATACACCTTGCCGCGAGAATAAACCATGCGGCCTTTAGTAGCACCTGCTACAGTAAATGCACCGAAGCTTCCGTCGACTGTTGGTTCTACTTTTACAGCTCCATCGCTCAAAGTCAGTGCGGCGATACCTGAAGTGGCTTCCATACCCGATTCTGAATATTGAACGTATGCACGTGTCGGGCTGACTACTACTAAGTGTTGAGGCCACGTAGATTTACCTTCCGGAGTCATGATTACCAAAGGATCAGCGTATTCCATTTTAAATGTATGGGCATCGCATACCACGAAACGTCCGGCTCCTCCCTGGCTGCTACCGTTTTGAGCAATTATATAAATCTTTTCATTTGCCATATACATGTCCTGAACTACATTTCCTATTTCCATACCATTATTGGCATTTTCGAAAACGTTGCTGTATTCAACTCCGTTTTTATCATAAAAATAGATCGTTCCATTGGCACTACTCATATTGCCTTCACAGACTACGAAAGTACCTTTTGTATCAGTAAAGTCAATAGAAGCACATACTTCGATGGAAGCAAACATCGTATTCCCATTCTCGTGGATACCTACCAGAGTTACAATGCCTCCATTGTAGGATTGGTCGGTATAAGCAGGAGCTTTTACTGTTAGTGTTTTTGCATTTTTGTTGAGAGTGAATGTCCACCCTTCTGGTTTCTTCAAGAAATCTACGCTGATTATTTTGTCCATATTCAGTGAAAGAGTTTTCTTTTCGTTGAAGTTGAAAACGTAGTAAGGACGTCCGTCGGTCGGTTTCACGAAAGAGAAACTGTTTACTCCTTTGGTGGTAGGTATGCTGAAACTGGTTCCATTTGTCAGAGTAAAGACAACTTCCATTTCTGAAGGGATCACTGACTGAAAGAAGGACTCGTTGGCCTTTACGTCTTTTCCAGTCGTATCTTTGAGCCGTTCTCCATCTACTGTCCAGTATCCGTCAGTATCAACACTTAGTTGTGGTGCTGCTCCGGTTACGAGGAGTTTTTGTCCGTCTACAAGCAGAAATTGGGTTTCTCCGTTTGCGGTGATTGTCCAGTAATAGATTCCATCTTCTGCTTTCACTCCGATTACAGGGGCATCTGCTCCCTTTTCTCCGTGTTTGACGATAATCGTTTTATTGTCGCTGAAAGTAATCTTTATACCTTCGTCCGTTTCTTCATAGTTGGTGATAAACTTGGCATTCTCGTAAGCCGAAACGATTGTCTGAAGATTGCTGAGGTTTTCTTTTAACTGAGAGAGTTCGGTTTTTATCCCCTTCACTTCATCCCATAACTCATCGTCGTTGTAACATCCTGCAATTAGAATACTAAAAAGGGCGAAGGTCATCAGTCTGACTGCCCAGAAACGCATTTGCTTTCTCATAAATGTAAATTATTTGATATTAAACAAAAAATCCCCGTTTGTTTAGATAGCTATAATCTACACAAACGGGGACACTAATATCTATATCAAATAAAATATAAATGCTTATTTTCTATTTGACCGTAACCCGAAATCCCGCAGGTGTAAATCAGAGCATCAAGGCAGGTCTTCTGACTCATCTCTTCTGACAACACCTTCCCAGGTTTGTGAACCCAGTGGTTTCAAGTTGCAGTTTTGCTCTGACAGGCAGAGCCAAGATTTACAGCAGCAGGTTCTGTTGCCGGTTTGCACGGCATTCCCTTTTCATTCCTTAACAGTATGTCCACTGTTTTCGGAAACCTTAACGCTACAAAGGTATAAAGTTTTGTTAATATCTTGTTCGTTTTATCAAAAGAATTTTTGTTTGTTCTGATATTGAATCGTTTACAGGTCTTTTTGTATATCTCCGAATATTCCGCTTACTAACAGTAAGTATTCCGGCATCCTGTTTTTATCTCCCCATTTTAATTCAATATGTAGTAGTTCGGATGCTGTTTTACCTATATCGAACCCACAGGCTTCCAGTGACGGACGTACCCGTTCGGGATATAGGCAAGGTTTTCCTTCTGTGCGTGTACATGTGGGGCAGAGCAGGCAAGAGCCGGGAAAGAATGCACGTCCTTTATACGTTTTTTCCATTTCCAGCAGTAATTCATCTGTCCGTTTCCGTTCAGTCTCCATCATTTCTTTACCGAAAGAGATAACATCTGTAATTCTTTCCGGATGTAGAGGAGTTATTTTCGTCCCGATAATCAAAGCTGTTTGGCATTGGGAAAGGTAATGATCTACATTGAATGAGAATGGAGGACATGCCCAATAAGTGTTATAGCGGGTGCATTGCCGGCAGAATCCGATAAATTTTTCGGCATCCCGATAGTTTGCCATGTATTCGGCAACGGGAATGGTAGCGGTAAAGTCTTCAGCAATATAGTCTTCTCTTGTTTTCATATCACAAAGATATAGTTTATTTTTGTACTGCGGTTATTAATCATTCAGAGGAAAATCAGATGGAAAAAGGATACATTCATATTTATACGGGTGATGGAAAAGGAAAGACGACGGCAGCATTCGGCCTGGCAGTCCGTGCCCTTTGTGCAGGTAAAAGCGTATTCATCGGGCAGTTTGTCAAAAGCATGAAATACAATGAAACCCGTATGGTTGAAAAGTTCGACCGGATTTCGATAGAACAGTTCGGCAACGGATGTATGCTGACCCGTGAAGCTACGGAAGAAGATATCCGTGCGGCACACGAAGGGTTGACAAAATGCAGGGATGTTCTGCTTTCCGGAGAATATGCAGTCGTTATATTGGATGAATTGACCATTGCCCTCTTTTTAGGTTTATTGGAACTGGATGATGCGTTACAACTGTTGCGTAGCAAGCGTCCGGAAACGGAGGTCGTTATTACCGGACGCTATGCACCGCAGGAGTTGATTGATATAGCCGATCTTGTCACCGAAATGCGGGAAGTAAAGCATTATTATAAACAAGGCGTATTGTCGCGTGACGGAATAGATCGTTAGCAAAGCTATCCCAACGATAGAATCAATAATTGTGCCGTCAGCACCCGCAGAAACATGGTAAGCGGATAGACTGTAGCATAACCTACGGCTGGTGCATCGCAGGAAGTGAGGTCATTGGAGTATGCCAGTGCCGGCGGGTTAGTGGTAGAGCCTGCCAGAACACCGATTAACGTGAAGTAATTCAGCTTGCAGTAATAACGTCCTACCAATCCCGTAATCAGAAGAGGCAGAATGGTGATGATAACTCCGTAACCCACCCATATATATCCTCCGCCATGAATGATGGTATCTACGAATCCTTCTCCTGCTCCCAGACCTACACAAGCGAGGAAGATGGAAATACCGATTTCACGGAGCATCAGGTTGGCACTTATGGTAGTGTAAGTAATCAACTTATATTTCGGTCCGAAACGGCTGATCAGAATAGAGACGATGAGCGGACCACCTGCCAGTCCCAGTTTCACCGGTTGGGGAATACCCGGGAAGGCAAAAGGAATACTACCCAGAATACAACCCAATGCGATACCTATAAAAATAGGAATCAGATTAGGGTGATTCAGGCGCTTCATTGAGTTACCCAGTACTTTCTCGGCATGGGCAACGGCAAGCTCGGTACCAACGATGGTGACACGGTCGCCCATTTGCAACTGCAGCTGCGGGCCGGCAACCAAGTCCACTCCCGAACGGTTGATGCGGGTAATGCTTGCTCCGAAGTTATTTCGTATTTTCAGTTGTGAGAGAGTCTTGCCGTTGAGTTCCGGTTTGGTTATCAGGATGCGGCGTGAGATGAGCTGTTTGTTCAGCTGTTCCCATTCCATTTTAATTTCCTTGCCGAAGAAGATGGTGATTGCTTCCACATCAATCGGTGTAGAGATGACTAGGATAATGTCTCCTACATGTATGACTGTTTCAGAGTTGACCAATTCTGTTTCTCCTCCTTCACGGTGTTTGATACGTGAAATGACGAACTTACGATTCAATAACGGACGAAGTTCTTTAATCTTGATACCGTCTACCGATTCGTTTCTTACCTCGATGGAGACAGGACGTACGGTAAGTTCCTGTAAATGCCCCAAGCCTACTTCCGCTTCTTTTTCTTCCTGTGCGGTATTGATGCGCAGAAGATATTTCAAGGCGAGCAATGACAGGATGATGCCTACGACACCCAGCGGATAGCTGACAGCATATCCCAATGCTATATCGGGGGCGTCTATACCGTTCAGGTCACTGTTGGCCTGCTGCGCAGCTCCCAGTCCGGGGGTGTTGGTGACGGCTCCGGACAAGATACCTACCATGGTGGTAATCGGAGTTCCGGTAGTAAAGTGGAGAATAACGGTGATTCCTACTCCCAATGCCACTACCAGCACAGCCAGCATATTCAGCGTGAAACCTCCTTTCTTGAAGGCCGAGAAAAATCCCGGTCCTACTTGCAGACCGATAGAGTATACAAACAGAATCAATCCGAACTCTTTCAGGAAGTGGAGCAGGTGCTCGTCCAGATTCATGTTGAAATGACCGAATACGATTCCGACAAAGAGTATCCAGGTGACTCCCAGAGATACTCCCCGCACTTTAATTTTTGCCAGGATGATTCCGAACGCTATGGTCAGCGACAGAATCAGCACGGAGTGTGCCACTCCGCCACCCCAAAGGTTGGGGTAACCTTCGAATAAATTTCTTAGAACTTCCATTTTGATTTTTATATTATATCATGATATTTTGTAGTGTTAAAAGTATCCCCGGAGAAATCACTTCTACAGGGATACGCACACATTGAGTATGACGACTTTGAGCCGTTTCTTTAGTTATTTGTAATAGAGAGAATCATTCACTTAAATTTCTTCCGTTGATGTCGGGCGGAACATAGTCTCTATTTTTGCTGATATTAATGATGTCAGCAATTTGCTTTGCATATTGTTTTTCCATAAACGGTTTGTTTACATTATTACTGTCTTTCTATCCCACGAGTAAAAACAGTTGTCAAGATACTGAATGGCAGGTCTTCTGACTGACTTCCTCCCTGATGCCTTCCCAACTTGGCATTATCATAACAAGTCAGTGGCTAAAGTAATTATCAAGAAGTTGAACGAAGCTTCACAGCAGCGGGACTGTCCGGGATTTCCACCCGGTTCCCTTTTAATTCAGACAGTTGATATGGCTATCTGAAACCAATTCACGGGCAAAGATAAGGAATTTATGGAGAAACCAGATGGATAGCATGTATTTATTTCATGTGGGGTCATTCCTGTTTGATACGCACCCGCATTTCTTTTGCGTCAAACGTAATTGATTCGTTACGGAATAGTCTTTCTATGTGGCCGCTGGCTATCATTTCAGAGGTGGAAAGGGTATATAATTGCGGATTATCAATTAGCATGATAGAGTCGCAAAGTGATAGGGCGATATCGAGGTCGTGTGTGGAGAACAGGATGCATTTGCCTTCTTCCTGTGCCAGTCTTTTCAGGAGCAGGCAGAGTTCGTAGCGGTTGGGCAGGTCCAGAAAAGCGGTTGGTTCGTCAAGCAGGATGACGGGGGTATCCTGTGCGAGGGCACGCGCTATCATGATTCGTTGGCACTCGCCGTCGGACATTTTATCCATTGTCTTTTCTGCGTAGTCGGTCATGCCGACCAGTCGCATGGCATTGTCCACCCGGCTTTGGTCTTCCGGTTGTAACTGTCCGATCCAGTTGGTGTAGGGGGCACGGCCCAATGCTACTACGTCTTTGCAACGCAGATTGGCGATGCGTACTTTATCGGTGGTTACAAAGCTGATGTTTCGTGCCAGCTTTTCCGGTTTCAAGGAGGTTATATTCTTTCCTTGCAGGATGATTTCTCCCGATTGAGGCTTTTCCAGTCCCATCATGGCACGGAGCAGGGTGCTCTTTCCTGTTCCGTTGCGTCCCAGCAGTGCAGCGAGTTGTCCGCCTGTGATCCGGGCGTTTACCGTTTTCAACAGCGTACGCTGTCCGTATCCTAGTGTCAGTTCTTTAAGCTCGATCATTTGATTATACGCAAGTTTTTAGCTATTACCCATAAAATAACCGGAACACCCAGCAGGGCAGTGATACAGTTGACCGGAAGCAGAAACTTCTTGGCGATGATGTCGCAGAGAAGCATACTGATGAATCCGGTCAGCATGGTGCCGGGGACGAGTATTCGGTGGTCGGCATTGTTAAACAGTAACCGGGTGACGTGCGGAACAGCCAGTCCGATGAAACCGACAGGGCCACAGAAGGCGGTGACCGTTCCTGTGAGCAGTGCGGTGGATATGAAAATAAAGGTACGCGAGCGCTTGATATTCATTCCCATGGTCTGCGCATAGTTCTCGCCGAGTAACAGCAGATTTAGTGGTTTGATGCAGGCTACGGAAATCAGCAGCCCCAGGCACAGCATCGGAATCATAATTCCTAGTTGAGTGGCTGTAATGTGGCTTAATGATCCCATTGACCAGAGCGTGAACATTTTCAGTTGTTCGGCAGAACTCAGGTATTGCAGTATCTGGATGATGGCACCTGCCACATATCCGATCATGACCCCCATAATCAGTACACCGAGAATATTTTTTACTTTCCGGCTGACAATGGCTACTCCCAATAAAATGGCAGCTGTTCCTACCCAGCCCGAGCCGACGATACCCAGCGATTGAAGGACCGGAAACTCCGTCCATCCGAGCAGCGGAGCTCCTAGTATAAAGAGTGCTACTCCCAATCCTGCACCGGAGCTAACTCCCAGCAGGTAAGGGTCCGCCAATGGATTCTGGAATACCGTTTGCATCTGCAGACCGCTAACGGAGAGCGCCACACCTATCAGTGCCGCTACCACTACCCGTATAAACCGGATGGAAAGGAGAATGTTGCGTGTCATTTCGTCGCATTCGCCTCCGGTGAGTACAGCCCATACTTTAGAGATGGGGATATACGTATCTCCGGTTGCCATATCTATCAGTAATAATAGTACGGCAACCATACTTAGCGTAATGAATAAGAGGGCGGTACGTTTGTGGGGCTGTTTCATTCCAGATGCCTGTAGTAATAGAGTGAGTCGGATACAAGTTCAGGGTGGAAAATATGAATCAGATCGCGCAGTACTATGTCGGGACGTACTACTGCCGATTCCCAGTACTCGTTACCACCGGTAGCGGTCAGTCGCAGATTGTTGTTGTATGCAGTCTTTTCGCGAACGGATTTCGCATCAGTGAATTTAGGATTGACGGCTTTCAGTTCATCCAGTGTAGAAGCCATGCCGACATTAATCCAGTAGTCAGCTTTTTGTATCAGTCCGTAGGCAGTTTCCAGTCCGATGGGGGCGGAGCTGTTGGAAGTGTTCTCCTTATATATATAGTCTGCTCCCGCGTCGTTTACCAGTTGTGCCATATAGCTTTTGGTGGAAGGCATTATCCAGCTATCGTTCCAGGGGGTATTGAACATTACGGTAGGGCGCTGCTCTACCGATGCCGTAAGGTCTTTCAATGTCTGATAGCGTTTCGGAATTTCGCTGAATATTTCGATTCCTTTTTCACGGCTGTCCGTCAGTTCGGACAGAGCAACCATCCATTCGGCTTTGCCGAGCGGTGATTCTTCCAGATATTCGCCTACATACATATAAGGTATAGAGAGTTCTTTCAGTTTGTCCGTTACAGCGGTTTGTGCGTCTCCGATGCCGTATAGCAATACAACGTCGGGTTTCAGGCCCAGCAATAGTTCATAATTCATTTCCGGACCCATGTCTTTAATGGAGTCTTTGTGCGCAATGATATACGGATTGGATACGTAGTCGATGCCCGATACGGCTACAATTCGGTCTGCCTGTCCCAGCGCGTCGAGCATGGCGATGTAGGAAGAAGACATACATACAATCTGTTTTGCTCCGGCAGGAATGGTGGGACCTGTGAATCCGGCGGGTGCCTGTTCGCCATTTCGTGATATGAAGTAAGACATTTCTACATCTTTGGCTCCCTGCCACGGGTTGAATACTTGTATCAGGGTGCTTTGAACGTTGTCTGCACCCAATATTTTAAATCCGGAAGCATATTCCGGTGTATATATATCCTGATTGAATGCTTCGAGAGAAGTCTTCTTGTTTGATACGCAACTTACCAGTAATAGCAAGGAAGCCAGTATGAAAGCGGAGATGGATTGTTTTATCATTTTGTTTACATTTAGTTGTAACTGTCTTGTGAACATGTGATGCAAATATATTAATTGTTTTCTAATATGTCATTATTAAGTCTCTATTAAATTAGTTTTAGGCTTCCTCTCCAAGTGAATTAAACATAGGTTTTGCTCCCATGCTCTCACTTTCTGCCTGTATCGCTTTGTTCATCGGCGTTTCAGCTATGGTAGCAACTGTGGTGGCAGAGTGGGAGCAAGCTGTTGCTCTCACTCTGCATCGCCTTGCAATATGTGCTTTTCTTAATGTTATTGTTTGATTTGCAGGGTGTTAACGCCTGTTGTGTCAGTTATTAATGATTGACATGTCAGTCGTTAATAGTTGAGAAATCAGGTGTTAATAGCTGATGACTCATGTATTCTTGACTGAAAAATGATTTAGTACTTACTGAAAGAACAGGTTAAGCGAAATTGTAGCTATGGTCAAGTTAATCAAATGGATAGGTGTTTCAGAAAGTTTCAAGCGCTTGAAACACTTTGTTTCACCGTATGAAACACTTTGTTTCATTACTTGGAACACATTGTTTCAAGGCATGAAACAAAGTGTTTCAACGGTTGGAACTGATCTTGGAACTATTCTTCATTCATCATTTCAATAGTTCTTCATTCAAACTGGCGTTCAGTCGAAAAAATGGAAGATTAAGGCGTTAAATAAACGGCAAAAAAGATAAAACATAAAAAAAAGATTTATCTTTGCAAATGTAATGGTTCCTGAAAAGATTATTTCGTTCAGGATGAAAAGGGAATCCGGTGAGAATCCGGAACAGTACCCGCTGCTGTAAGTCCCCCTTAATGATTATCGTATTTTTGCCACTGGTGTAGACACTGGGAAGGCGCGATAATTGGGACGAGTCAGAAGACCTGCCATAACTAGGATAGATTTACACCTGCGGGATTGAGATCAGGTTGTGGTCAGATACGAAGTCATTCATATTTGGTACCTCATATAGCCCCGTTTGTGTAACTCTTACACAAACGGGATTTTTTTTTGTGAGAGTTAACATATTATTCATTTAAATGAATGAGTTATGAAAAAGAATTTGAATTTCTTGATGGGTGCTGTCTTATTGATGGCAACAGTGTTGTTTGCCAGTTGTAATGCAGAAGATGATTTTCTCGTATCCCCGGTGGATTCTACAGGTGCTGTAACACGTTCGGTTACTACCGATCCGTATGTTATTGATTTTGCTAATGTACCCGCAGCTTATACCGCTTCGGATAAATACGGTGCTAATCTTTATACCGGAGGTGCGGGGCAAATCACTGAAGGCTACAAGGTACAATTAGGCAACAGTGGAACGTATGTACAGTTTCCTGTTAATTATCTCGAACAAGAATGGGGAGAAGAACCCCGCCCGTGGCAATATGACTATTGGAATGGCGGCTTGGCTGTTTCGGATTATACGGATATTACTGACGGTACCTATTTGAATCAGTGTAGCGTATATAACGGAGGAATAGCTGGTGTAGATAATGATAAGTTCGTTGTAGCCTACGGATATAGCGATTTTTACAATGATCCGCTTTCTACCTATGACAAATGCGCAAAGATCTATCTGACAGATGCTACCGGCTATACAGTTGTGGAAGAAGGAACACCGGTTGAGGGAACAGTAAAAACAGGAACTTTCAACAGTGTATATGTCTGCAATACGACTTATTCGCAAATTGTCATGCGGGATGGTAATTCATTTACTACTGGTGGCAAATCACTCGAAGAGCAGGAAGGTTGGTTCAAGGTTGAATTCATCGGCTTCGCATCGTCCGATACTTCTGTGGCTCCTACGGGTAAAGTCACTTATTATCTTGCCAATTTCGATAAGAGTAAAGAAGAAGAGTCAGGCTTACACGGCGAAATTCGGACCGGCTGGAATCAGGTTGACCTGACAGATCTCGGAACGGGTGTTCATATGGTTGTCGTTAATTTTGTCGGTAGTGACAAGAGTGATTACGGATTGAACACACCGGCATACTGTGCGTTAGATAACCTTTCCATTTCATTGTAATTTTGAAATCTTTAAATAAAATCAGTTGTGAGAAAGTATTTATTGCTCCCTCTATTATTAGCGCTTGTCATTTCTTGTAATAAAGACGATGTTATAACGCAGGAAAATGAAAATCCTCTTATTGAGCTCGACAGCGAAACGGGTGTTTACGTTGTTAAGGTGGGAAAAGAAGTCAAGGTAAATCCTACTTATTCAAATGTTGACTTTGCGGTTTATTCATGGAAGTATAACGGTCGGATTATTTCGGATAGCCCTTCATTGACTTATACTTTCAATCAATCTGGTTCATATTATGTGACTATCCGGGTGGATACCCCCAAAGGTAGTTCCGAAGAAGAAATCCGTATGGAAGTGAATGAACTCGCTCCGCCGGTTATCTCATTAGTTGTTCCGACCGGTGGGCTGAATGTGCTTGCCGGCCGCGAACACAAAATAACACCGGACATTCAGAATGCGGAAGGAGCGATATTCCGGTGGACTCTGAACGGGAAAGAAGTAGGTACAACTGCCGAATATACTTTCAACGAGCAGGAGTTAGGCTCCTATAAACTAGTACTTTATGCGAAAAATGAAGATGGCGATACTTCGAAAGAAGTAGTGGTCAATGTAGTAGACAAATTATCGGCTGATGCAACCATTGTTGCTCCGTCATTTTATACAGAAAACCTCGTAAAAACAGTTGCTTTGGGGCGTACTCTTTATCTCCGACCGTATGTTAACATATCGTCTGTCGCCAATTATCAATGGAGTCTGGATGGAGAACCTATCAGTGGAGCCAATTCACTGATGTATGCATATACACCCGAAGCGAAGGGAGAACATACGCTGACCTTTGCTCTTTCTTACGGAAACAGTGCTGCTCAGAAACGGATCACACGCAACATTAGCGTGACAGGTACGGATAAAATATCGTTGGATATTCCGGTTGCATGCATTGATGCATCCGAAAAGCGTCCTTACACGGAAGGTTGTTCGTTGAATAGTAATAAGGTATATGAATTTATACCGGCACCCGGACAATTCGTGAATGAGACGAATACAGCCGGATATACCGGGACGGAATCTACACAGGAGGCAGCTATCGCCTATGCGGAAAATAGACTGGCAACCACTTCCTATGTTTCACTCGGTGGCTGGGGAGGTTATATTGTCGTAGGTTTCGACCATAGCATCGAAAATAAGGGCGGCTATGACTTTTCTATCATAGGCAACGCATTTGAAGGATCGTCCGAGCCGGGTATCGTATGGGTGATGCAGGATGTAAACGGAAACCAACTGCCTGATGACGAATGGTACGAACTGAAAGGTTCTGAATATGGAAAGAACGGTACTATTCAGGATTATGCAGTGACTTATTATCGTCCCGGTGGTGCAAAAATGGCAACTCAGTGGGCTGATAACCAGGGAAATGTAGGAGAGGTAGATTACCTCGGGGGATATCATCCTCAGGCTTACTATTATCCGCTCTGGATTAAGGAAGATTCTTATACATTGTATGGAACGCGGTTAAAATCTAAAACCGTAGAGTCTCGACCGGGATTCTGGGAAAATCGGTCGTTCGAATGGGGATATGCTGACAATGTAGGCGATGATATGCCTTCGAAAGACAATCCCAATGCCTCGTCTATCAGTAATTATTTCAAGATATCGGATGCTGTAAATTTGGATGGATCATCGGCGAATCTTACGCATATTGATTTCATCAAAGTGCAGACCGGCGTCAATGCTAAAGCGGGATGGCTGGGTGAGAACTCAACAGAAGTTTACGGATTTACAGATGAAAATAATAAGAAATAGAAATGAAACAATTATTCAAGATATTGATGATGGCGGTTTTTGCTACGGCATTTATCGCTTGTAACGACGATGACGGCGTCTCTTTTGTCGGCAAAGATAATTATATCGTCGCATTTTCACTTACAGTAGACGGGGTGACATACGATGCTTCTATTACCGAAGGTAAAATCAAGGTAAGCATACCTTATAATGTATCTCTCGAAAATGCGAAAGCATCGTATACGTTGAGTGAGAATGCCCGAATCAACCCCGATCCGGCAGAAATCACCGCATGGGACGAAGAATGGCAGTTTATAGCTACGGCGGATAACAAAGAAAACCGTGTTTATCATTATACCTATGAGTATAGCGATATTTCCAAGAGCGGAAATGTCGTGTTAGAGACACAGGCTGACGTTGATAAATTCAAAGCCACACAGATCAATAGCATCGACGGTAACCTGACAATTGGTACGGATAACGGTGACGGTATTGAAAATCTTGATGGGCTCTCCAACCTGGAGAGTGTAACCAACTCTATCATTATCAAATCATCTTATAAGGGACAAAATTTGGAAGGATTAGCCTCGCTCAAACATGCAGGCAGTATAAAGCTCGGTACTCTTTATAAAATGTCGGACAATGAAACGCTTGAGGATATTGCATTACCGGCATTGGAGGAAATTACCGGTGACTTGATTTTGCGTAATGCCCTGGTTAAAAATATCAATCTGCCATTATTGGCATCAGTCGGAGAAACATTTAATATCACGACAGATAACCTTACCTCTGTCAATGTCAATATGCTCTCCTTCATAGGTGATGATCTTACGCTAATCGGTTCGACTACTGCTACGGAAAGTTCCGATATCGAATCAATCGTTTTCCCCCAGCTCAAAAAAGTGGGTGGAAACATGACAATACAGTACCAGAAAAGCATGACATCTATTTATTATCCTGTGTTGGAGGAAATCGATGGAATGACAACTCTTGATCAATGTTCTCAGATGCCGGGGCTTGTATTTCCGGAATTGGTTCGTTCCGGTGGTTTCACATTTACTCAATGCTCGGCTTTGTCGGATATTCAGGCTCCTGAAATGCTAAAGAGCGGGGAAATCTATATCCGAAATTGCAGCAACGTTAACAACATTGATTTTTCAAAAATGACAGAAGTCGATGGAGATTTATATTTAAACAGTGGAACAATAAAAGATCTGACAGGCTTTGCTGCTTTAGAGACAGTCAATGGAGTGTTTACTTTGACGGGGGTGAAGAACGTCTCCGATTTTTCTTGCCTTTCTCATCTGAAAAATGTAAAAGGATTAAGCTTAGGGGGTGTCGGGATTACGGAACTTGATCTAAGAGGAATTGACTTTAATGGAGGAGAACTTCGGCTCACATGTGAAAAATTAGCCACTGTGAAAGCGGACGATACATTCAATGGTAGCATTTATATTAGACCGGATAATACCTCGCGAATTACTTCTTTTGCTTTTGAGGGCTTTTCTGTAATCAATGGTAATTTCGAATCGGGGAATTTTAATTATGTCACAGCATTCACATTGCCGATGAAAATCATAAAAGGAGATGCGATTATTGCAATTAGTGGGGTGACAGCTGCTCCAGTTAAAGACATTGATATCCCAAATTTGACAGAAGTCGGGGGGAGTCTTGCTATTCAGCAAATACCTAAGGCGGCTGCCAAGTGTTCTTTTGGTAGTCTTATGAAGGTTGGCAAGTCTCTGAATATGAAGGTCACGTCTTTAAGATGTGGTGTAGAAATGCCTAAGTTGCAATCTATCGGGGAAGCCTTCACTTCAGAAGAAAATAAGGTGTCGACATGGCAGATTAGTGATGAGGAAGAATTTAACTATCCGGAACTGACTATTATCAATGGTAGCTTGACTATTAATACTGGTGCGAAAACTGATTTTAAGATAGAAAAATTTTCGTTTCCTAAGTTGAGGGCGATTGAGGGTGGACTGACAATATCACCGACGCGAATTACAGATGCGTATCGAAATGAGGCGCTCACCACACTTGAATTCCCATCATTGGAAAGCGTCGAAAGCATCAAAATAGTAAATCAGAATGCCTTAAAGAATTTTAGTACGTTTGCGCCGTTATTTACCAAAAATATTCTTACGGAGACTTCGCAATGGAGCGTGTCTACATGTGGCTATAACCCTACTTATGCAGATATGAAAGCGGGGAAGTATGAAGAACCATAATAGTCGCTGATCGAAAAGAGAATGGAGTGCCCGATTATAAACGGACACTCTTTCTTGCGTTTAATGGTATCCTCATCAAGTCCGTAGCGCGATTGTAGTAACAAATGAATTTATATATTATAGGAGGTAACAATGAATCGAATTTCAAAATTGCTCGTTTTTCTTGTTTTGATAGCCTTTACCGGTTGCATGGAATGGGATTACGGTAAAATGGAAGACTTCTCCGCAACAGGGGAAGGGCTTTTTATTACAAACGAAGGTAATTTCCAGTATGGGAATGCTACTTTATCCTATTATGACCCGGAAACGAAAACTGTGGAGAATGAGATTTTCTACCGGGCTAATGCCATGAAGCTGGGTGATGTAGCCCAATCGATGACAATCCGCAACGGCGTTGGCTGGGTGGTGGTCAATAATTCTCACGTCATTTACGCTATCAATATTAATACATTTAAAGAGGTAGGACGTATAACGGGGCTGACTTCTCCACGTTATATCCATTTCCTCTCGGACGAGAAAGCCTATGTCACGCAGATATGGGATAACCGCATTTTTATAGTCAATCCCAAGACTTATCAGATTACCGGATATATTGATTGTCCCGACATGACTACAGAGTCCGGATCGACGGAGCAAATGGTGCAATATGGTAAGTACGTGTTTGTGAATTGCTGGTCGTATCAGAACCGTATCCTGAAGATAGATACAGAAACGGATAAGGTGGTGGATCAACTGACTGTGGGGATACAACCTACATCATTGGTACTGGACAAAAATAATAAGATGTGGACAATAACCGATGGGGGCTATGAAGGCAGCCCGTATGGCTATGAAGCTCCGTCGCTTTATCGGATCGATGCCGAGACGTTCCAGGTTGAGAAACAGTTTAAATTTAAACTTGGCGACTGGCCTTCCGAAGTGCAACTGAACCGGGAAGGTGATATGCTTTATTGGATCAATAAAGATATATGGCAGATGTCTGTCGATGCTGACCGTGTCCCCGTGCGTCCATTTCTTAAGTATAGTAATACGATATATTATGGGTTGACGGTCGATCCGAAAAATGGTGACGTATATGTGGCAGATGCCATTGATTATCAGCAAGACGGCATTGTATATCGTTATACGAAGGAAGGAAAATTAATAGACCAATTCTATGTAGGGATTATTCCCGGAGCATTTTGTTGGAAATAACCAAAAGGGAAATATATGGGAAAAAAGACGAAATGGATCATTTTTACTATAGCTGTCATGTGGGGCATACCTACTGTTCTCCGGTCGCAGCAAACGGAAAATAAGCAAAATTGGGCGGAAAGAGGAATACGGCTTCGTGAAGTTGAAATCAAGGCCAAGCGCCCAATGAAAGATATCGGCGTGCAGAAAACAGTGTTTGACTCACTTGTCCTGAAAGAAAATATAGCTTTGTCGATGGCTGATGTGCTCACATTCAACTCTTCTATCTTTGTGAAGAATTACGGACGCGCTACGCTCTCGACTGTTTCTTTTCGTGGAACATCGGCTTCACATACGCAGGTGACATGGAATGGAATGAGAATAAATAGCCCGATGCTGGGTATGACCGACTTTTCCACAATTCCATCTTACTTCATAGACGATGCTTCTCTGTTGCATGGCACTTCATCTGTCAATATGGTGGGCGGTGGTTTAGGTGGTTTGGTACAACTTTCTACTATACCTGCCGATCAACAAGGATTTGGTATGCAATATGTTCAGGGAGTTGGTTCCTATCGGACGTTTGACGAGTTTCTACGTCTGACGTATGGAGACAAGCATTGGCAGGTATCGACCCGTGCGGTCTATCAGTCTTCACCTAATGATTTTAAGTTCCGCAACCGCGATAAGAAAGAGAATATCTATGATGATAATTATACGATTATTTCACAATATTATCCGGTCGAACGTAATAATAATGCGTCATTTAAGGACTTACATCTTTTGCAAGAGGCGTACTACAACACAGGTAAGGGTGACCGTTTCGGACTGAATGCATGGTATATTAACTCTAACCGGGAATTGGGACGGTTGACGAGCGACCAGAGTGACGGAACTCGTTTTGAGAATCGTCAGCGGGAGCATACATTGCGCAGTGTTCTGTCGTGGGATCATACACGCGAAAACTGGAAGTTGGGGACGAAAGCCGGTTATATCTATACATGGATGGCGTATGATTATAAAAATGATAAAGGGAATGGAGATATGGCTTCCATGACCCGTTCGAGAAGTAAAATCAATACTCTTTACGGGCAAGTGGATGGCGAGTATTTTTTAACGGAAAAGTTACTTTTTACCGCCGGGCTGTCGGCACATCAGCATTTTGTGAAAAGTTCGGATAAAAATATCATTACCCTGGTTGGCAATCGGGCGGTGGTCGGTTATGATAAGGCACGTGTAGAACTTTCCGGTACTGTATCGGCAAAATGGCGTCCGATAGAACGCTTGGGGATGTCAGTGGTATTGAGGGAAGAAATGTACGGTGATAATTGGTCGCCGATTATTCCTGCTTTTTTCGTCGATTATGTTCTGTCGAAAAAAGGGAATATAACAGCTAAAGCCTCCATAACACGCAATTATCGTTTTCCTACGTTAAACGACCTTTATTTCCTGCCGGGAGGGAATACGGATTTAAAGCGTGAGAGCGGGTTTACTTATGAAGCCGGATTGTCATTTGCTGTGGGTAAGGATAATGTTTACACCTTGTCCGGTTCAGCTTCGTGGTTTGATCAACATGTCAATGACTGGATTATTTGGTTACCCAATTTTAAAGGGTATTATTCTCCTCTTAATATCAAAGAAGTGCACGCTTATGGTATAGAAACGGAGGCGGATCTCGCATTACGGTTGGCTAAGAACTGGAAATTGGGAGTACATTCTACTTTTGCCTGGACCCCTTCGATTAATGAAGGTGAACCGATGAGTTCGGCTGATCAGTCATTGGGAAAGCAGCTGCCGTATGTACCGGAATATTCGGCTACGTTGTCAGGCAGACTGTCTTATCGTAGTTGGAGCTTGTTGTATAAGTGGTGCTATTATAGTGAACGCTATACCATGACAAGTAATAAAAAAACATTGACGGGGCATCTCCCTCATTACCTGATGAGCAATGTGACTCTTGAGAAAGGATTTTCACTCCGTTGGGCGGATTTGTCATTGAAAGGAACAGTCAATAACTTGTTTAACGAAGAATATCTCTCGGTATTGTCTCGTCCGATGCCGGGAATTAACTTTGAATTCTTTATTGGCATCACGCCTAAATGGGGAAAGAAGTAAGTGTATTTGATAATGCTGTTTTCTTATTAGATACAAAATATTAAAAGATTATACTGGAATTAAAATCTCTATTGTTTTGTGGTATCTTTGTAATATCCTCAAAACGATAGAGATTTATTTTTAGATATGTAGAGATGGAAAAGAAGAAACTCAACTCTTTTATGCTTGCCGGAACAGGGAGCGATGTAGGTAAAAGTGTATTGGCTGCGGCTTTTTGCCGCATTCTGAAACAAGACGGTTATACTCCTGCACCGTTCAAGGCGCAGAATATGGCATTGAATTCCTACGTTACTCCGGAAGGACTGGAAATAGGGCGGGCGCAAGCCGTACAGGCGGAAGCAGCCGGACTGTCGTGTCATGTAGATATGAATCCGCTGTTATTGAAACCCAGTACGGAACAGACAGCCCAGGTTGTGCTGTGCGGTAAACCGGTTGGTGACCGGAGCGCATATGAGTTTTTCCAGAAGGAGGGACGCAAGGAACTGCGTAAAGTGGTGAATGACGCGTATGACCGATTGGCGAACCAATACAATCCTATTGTCATGGAGGGTGCCGGAAGTATTTCAGAAATCAATCTTCGGGATTGTGATCTGGTCAATATGCCAATGGCGATGCATGCAGGGGCAGACGTCTTTTTGGTAGCCGACATTGATCGTGGAGGTGTTTTTGCCAGTGTTTATGGTTCTATCCTGTTGCAGACTCCCGAAGAACGTTCACTGATTAAAGGGATTATCATTAATAAATTCAGAGGAGATATCCGCTTATTTGAAGAAGGTATCCGGATGATAGAAGACCTTTGTAAGGTTCCTGTGTTAGGAGTAGTCCCTTACTACAGAGGAATCTATATCGAAGAAGAAGATTCCGTCATGCTTGAGAGTAAGAATAGGGAAGCGGCAGCCGGTAAAATTAATGTTGCCGTCATCTTGTTAAGACATCTGTCCAACTTTACAGATTTCAATGTGCTGGAACGGGACGAACGGGTACATTTGTATTATACTAATAATGTAGATGACATCACGAAAGCGGATATCATCTTATTGCCCGGAAGTAAAAATACATTGGATGACCTTTATGAATTACGTCGGAATGGCGTGGCACAGGCTATCTTGAAAGCGTCGCAGGAAGGAGCGACGGTTATGGGGATTTGCGGAGGCTATCAGATGATGGGATTGGAAGTGCGTGATCCGGAAGGAGTGGAAGGAAATGTCAGAATGCTGCCGGGACTGGGGCTGCTTCCTGTGATTACCACTATGCAGGGAGATAAAGTAACCCGGCAGGTGGAATTTACTTTTGACGGGACAGAAGCTCTTTGCAAAGGCTATGAAATACATATGGGGAGGACTGTGCCTGCTGAAGGTTCTCCACCATCACCATTCAATCAATTGGCAGATGGACGCGAGGATGGTTATCAGGATAAACAGAAGAAATGTTTGGGGACTTACATTCATGGAATATTGGATAATCAGCCATTTATTGATTTTCTGCTTGCTCCCTATATCGGTAAACTGGGGCAACAGACATTTGACTATACGGCGTTTAAGGAAGAGCAGTATGATAAATTGGCAGAACATGTGAGAAAGCATATTAATATGCCGTTGCTTTATGATATATTAGAAAAAAGTCGTATGTTTGCTACAGAACCATAAAACAAAATGTACTATGAGCGGTAATTATGTTATCAATATCGGTCGCCAGTTAGGTAGTGGCGGAAAAGAAATAGGAGAAAAGTTGGCAGCCCGTTTGGGTATCGACTTTTATGATAAAGAACTGATCAATCTGGCTTCTGAAGAGAGCGGATTATGCAAAGAGTTCTTTGAAAAGGCAGATGAGAAAGCTTCGCAAGGTATTATTGGCGGGCTGTTCGGTATGCGTTTTCCTTTTATCAGTGAAGGGGCGATGCCTTGTACCAACTGTCTGAGCAACGATGCCTTATTCAAGGTACAGAGCGATGTAATCCGTCGTCTGGCAGCGGAGAAATCCTGTGTGTTTGTCGGACGATGTGCCGACTATATTTTGCGGGAGCATCCCCATTGTGCGAATGTCTTTATTTCAGCTTCGAAAGATGACCGTATCGCACGGTTGTGTCAGATGCATCATATTGACGAAGAAGCAGCGGAAGAAATGATAGAGAAAGCGGATAAAAGACGTTCTGAATATTATAATTATTATAGTTATAAGACATGGGGAGCAGCTGCCACTTATCATTTGTGCATTGATTCTTCTTCATTGGGAATTGAAGAAACTGTGCGGTTTATAGAAGAGTTTGTGGCGAAAAAACTGCAACTTAGATTTTGATTGGAAAGAAATACAAAAGTAAAAAAGAAGAGATAAAAAGAAAGCCGGCTGAATTCATCGAAGAATTTGGCCGGCTTTATTATTGATAAGAGCTGAGCTCGATTTACATCATTGCCAGTAAGATCATTTGTCCCGTCAGAATACGGAGGAACATGGACAACGGATAAACGGTAGAATATCCTACTGCAGGAGCGTCGCCGGATGTTGTCTGGTTGGCATAAGCTAATGCAGGAGGGTCAGTGTTACTACCGGCTATCAATCCCATCAGGGTGAAGTAGTTCACCTTATAATATAATCTGGCGATAGAACCGATAATAAGCAATGGGATCACCGTAATCAGGAATCCACAGCCTACATATAATAATCCGTCTCCTTCGACCACCGTTTGCACGAAATTGGCACCGGCATCTATACCGACGCTGGCAAGGAAGAGTACAATACCGATTTCACGAAGCATCAGGTTGGCACTCATTGTGGTATAAGTCACCAGATGCAGCTTATGACCGAAACGTCCGATCAGAATGGCTACTACCAACGGACCGCCTGCCAAACCTAGTTTTAGAGGCGTCGGCATACCGGGGAATGCGATCGGGAGACTACCCAGAAGGATACCTAAGAAGATACCGACAAAGATAGTAACGATATTCGGTGTATCCAGACGTTTCAACTGATTACCTAGTACACCTGCTACACGGTCTACAGCATCTTGTTGGCCTACTACCATGACGCGGTCACCCACCTGCAATATCAGATTAGGATCAGCGAACAGGTCCATACCCGAACGGTTGACACGGGTAACGTTTACGCCATACATGCTGCGGAAGTGCATAGATCCCAAAGTCTTGCCGTTAATTTCCGGTTTGGTAACCAGGATACGGCGTGAAACCATCGGAAGGTCTTGTTTTTCCCAGTCCAGTTCCACTTCTTTACCGATGAATACGGTAATTGCGGGAGCATCTTCTTCCGAGCAGACGATAAACAACTGGTCGCCCACATTGAATATGGTTTCATGATTCGGAATACTTACATGTCCCTCGTGACGAATACGCGAACAAACAAAATTACGTCCCAGAAATTCTTTGATTTCAATTAGTGTCTTTCCGCTGATAGATTCATTACGTACTTCGAGGCTCATCATGTGAGGTTTGTGATGTGCATCTCCGCTTTGAGCTTTCAGACTCTCTTCCTCTTTCGTCATGTTGACACGGAAAATGTAGCGGATGGCGATGATAGAACCAATGATACCTACCACACCAAGCGGGTAAGCGCAAGCATAACCCAGTGCAATCTGCGGTCCGTTATAGCTCAGCTGATTCAGTGCTTCGTTGGCAGCACCAAGTCCCGGAGTGTTCGTCACAGCTCCGTAGAGGATACCTACCATCATCGGCAATTCTACACGACCGTCCCAAAGGTAATAGAGTCCCAGTGCAACGGCAATATTTAACACTACGATGCCTACAGCCAACAGGTTCAGCGTCATTCCCCCTTTCTTGAAAGAAGAGAAGAACGATGGCCCCACCTGAAGACCGATACAGAATACGAACAAGATCAACCCGAACTCGCGGATGAAATGTAGGATGTGTGTATCGGCTGTGAAGCCGAAATGTCCCATTAGGATGCCGGCAAACAAAACAAATGTAACCCCCAGAGATACTCCGAATATCTTTATTTTACCGAGATATACACCGGCTGCCACTACGAAGGCGTAGAGGAACACGATATGTGCCACGGAACTGGGGTCCCACAATAAACTTTGTAACCAATCCATAAATATTAGTAGTTTTTATAATGTTCTTCTAAAAACGGGTGCAAAATTACTCATAACATTGGAGCTAATCAAATATTTCCCGTCTTTTATTTTCCCGGGCAAATGTCCGACATTGTGCAAGTGTACAGTGCGAATTTTCTCTAAAAAAGAGCTTTGTTTTAACTAATTAGTTATATTTGCAGGTCTAACGACGGACATTTGGAAAGAGATACATAAAAATAAAGACAATATTAATTCTTGTTTTAATTTTAGATAAACTATGGCAGACAAAAAAGAAAAACTCTTCTCAGACTTTTCTCCTGTCTCCACCGAGCAATGGATGGAGAAGGTTACAGCCGACTTGAAAGGTGCTGATTTTGAGAAGAAACTCGTTTGGAAAACAAACGAAGGATTCAAAGTGAAACCTTTCTACCGGATGGAAGATCTGGAAGGTTTAAAGACAACAGACGCGCTTCCCGGAGAATTTCCCTATCTGAGAGGTACCAAGAAAAACAATAATGAGTGGCTGGTTCGTCAGGAAATCAAGGTAGAATGTCCGAAGGAAGCCAATGCGAAAGCGTTGGATATCCTCAACAAAGGAATTGATTCGCTTTCTTTCCATGTAAAAGCAAAAGAACTCAATGCAGAATACATTGAAACACTGTTGAATGATATTCAAGCTGAGTGTGTAGAACTTAACTTCTCTACCTGTCAGGGACACGTTGTTGAGTTGGCTAATCTGCTGGTAGCTTATTTCCAGAAGAAGGATTATGATGTGAAAAAGCTGAAAGGCTCTATCAATTATGACTTCTTTAACAAGATGTTGACCCGTGGTAAAGAAAAGGGGGATATGATTCAAACAGCCAAAGCCCTGATCGAAGCTATCCAACCACTTCCTTTCTATCGGGTACTGAATGTAAATGCAATCTCACTGAACAACGCAGGAGCTTACATTTCTCAGGAACTGGGTTATGCGCTGGCTTGGGGTAATGAATACATGAATCAATTGACGGATGCCGGGATTCCTTCTGCCGTAGTAGCAAAGAAAATCAAATTCAATTTCGGTATCAGTTCCAATTACTTCCTCGAAATTGCGAAATTCCGTGCGGCTCGTATGTTGTGGGCTAATATCGTAGCTTCTTACAACCCGGAATGTCTGCGCGATTGTGATAATAAAGGTGCTAACGGAGAATGCCGTTGTGCTGCGAAGATGGCTGTTCATGCCGAAACCTCTACTTTCAACCTTACCTTGTTTGATGCTCATGTGAACTTGCTTCGTACACAGACAGAAGCGATGAGTGCTGCATTAGGTGGTGTAGACTCTATGACAGTTGTTCCGTTTGATAAAGCATATTCAACTCCGGATGAGTTTTCAGAACGTCTTGCACGCAATCAACAACTGTTGTTGAAAGAAGAATCTCATTTCGATAAGGTGATTGATCCGGCTGCCGGTTCTTATTATATCGAAAATCTGACAGTGTCTATTGCTAAGCAAGCATGGGAGCTCTTCCTTGCTGTAGAAGAAGCCGGTGGTTTCTATGCGGCGTTGAAAGCCGGTACGGTTCAGGCTGCTGTGAATGAAAGCAATAAAGCCCGTCATAAAGCAGTTGCCCAGCGCCGTGAAGTGTTGCTGGGTACCAACCAGTTCCCTAACTTCAATGAAAAGGCAGGTGACAAGAAACCGGTAGAAGCAAAATGTTGCTGTGGAGGTAAAGACCATACTTGCGAGAAAGATGTGGATACATTGGTGTTCGACCGTGCTGCCAGCGAATTTGAAGCGTTGCGTCTTGAAACGGAAGCATCCGGTAAGCGTCCGAAAGCGTTTATGCTGACTATCGGTAATTTGGCAATGCGTCAGGCACGTGCACAATACTCTTGCAACTTCCTGGCTTGTGCCGGTTATGAAGTTGTCGATAATCTCGGATTCGAAACAGTTGAAGCCGGGGTAGAAGCTGCTATGGCTGCTAAAGCCGACATTGTTGTCATCTGTTCAAGTGATGATGAATATGCTGAATATGCAATACCTGCATTCAAAGCATTGAATGGTCGTGCTATGTTTATTGTAGCAGGTGCTCCTGCCTGTATGGACGAACTTAAGGCAGCAGGTATCGAGAACTTCATCCATGTTCGTGTCAACGTACTGGATACCTTGAAAGAGTTTAACGCCAAACTATTGAAGTAAGATGAGAAAAGATTTTAAAAACTTAGATATATATGCTGCATTTCAGCCTGCTAACGGTGCTGAATGGCAAAAGGCTAACGGAATTTCCGCAGAATGGAATACACCGGAACACATTGAAGTGAAGCCTGTTTATACAAAAGAAGACCTCGAAGGTATGGAACATCTCGGCTATGCTGCCGGACTTCCTCCTTATCTGCGTGGTCCGTATTCGGTAATGTACACTCTTCGCCCCTGGACCATCCGCCAATATGCCGGATTCTCTACAGCTGAAGAATCCAATGCTTTCTATCGCCGTAACCTGGCTTCCGGGCAGAAAGGTTTGTCAGTAGCATTCGACTTGGCTACTCACCGCGGCTATGACCCCGATCACGAACGTGTAGTGGGTGACGTTGGTAAAGCCGGTGTTTCTATCTGTTCGCTCGAAAACATGAAAGTCTTGTTCGATGGTATTCCTTTGAACAAGATGTCAGTGTCTATGACTATGAATGGTGCGGTACTTCCGATTATGGCATTCTATATCAATGCCGGTCTGGAACAAGGTGCCAAGCTGGAAGAAATGGCAGGTACTATCCAGAACGACATTTTGAAAGAGTTCATGGTGCGTAATACTTATATCTATCCGCCTGCATTCTCTATGAAGATCATTTCCGATATTTTCGAATATACTTCACAGAAGATGCCTAAGTTCAATTCAATTTCTATCTCCGGTTATCACATGCAGGAAGCGGGTGCTACGGCAGATATCGAGTTGGCTTATACATTGGCTGACGGTTTGGAGTATCTCCGCGCCGGAACTGCAGCAGGTATCGATATCGATGCTTTCGCTCCTCGTTTGTCTTTCTTCTGGGCGATTGGTACAAATCACTTCATGGAAATAGCCAAGATGCGTGCAGCACGTATGTTGTGGGCTAAAATTGTAAAACAATTCAATCCGAAGAATCCGAAATCACTGGCATTGCGTACTCACTCCCAGACTTCCGGATGGTCACTGACAGAGCAAGATCCGTTCAATAATGTAGGACGTACTTGTATTGAAGCTATGGCTGCCGCTTTGGGACATACTCAGTCATTGCATACCAATGCATTGGATGAGGCTATCGCTCTTCCGACCGATTTCTCTGCACGTATTGCACGTAATACTCAGATTTACATTCAGGAAGAAACTTATATCTGCAAGAACGTTGACCCGTGGGGTGGTTCTTACTATGTAGAAGCCTTGACGAATGAACTGGCTCATAAAGCTTGGGAACGTATTCAGGAAGTAGAAAAACTGGGCGGTATGGCGAAAGCGATTGAAACCGGTATTCCTAAGATGCGTATCGAAGAAGCTGCTGCCCGTACACAAGCTCGTATCGACAGCGGTTCTCAGACAATTGTCGGTGTGAACAAATATCGTCTCGAAAAAGAAGCTCCGATTGATATTCTGGAGATTGATAATACAGCGGTGCGTCTTGAACAGATCGAGAATCTGAAGCGTTTGAAAGAAGGGCGTAACCAAGCTGAGGTAGACAAAGCGCTGGAAGCGATTACCGAATGTGTGAAGACCGGTAAAGGTAACTTGCTGGAATTGGCAGTGGAAGCAGCTCGTGTTCGTGCAACGTTGGGTGAAATCTCTTATGCTTGCGAAAAGATTGTAGGACGTTATAAAGCAATAATTAGAACTATATCAGGCGTGTATTCATCAGAAAGTAAAAACGATAGCGACTTCAAACGTGCTTGTGAACTGGCTGAGAAGTTTGCGAAGAAAGAGGGACGTCAACCTCGTATCATGGTTGCGAAGATGGGACAAGACGGTCACGACCGTGGTGCCAAAGTAGTAGCAACAGGTTATGCGGACTGTGGTTTCGACGTAGACATGGGACCATTGTTCCAGACTCCGGCGGAAGCTGCCCGTGAAGCGGTTGAGAATGATGTCCATGTAGTCGGTGTTTCTTCATTGGCTGCCGGACATAAGACGTTGATTCCGCAGATCATGGAAGAACTGAAGAAACTGGGCCGTGAAGATATCGTAGTAATCGCTGGTGGTGTAATTCCTGCACAGGACTATGATTTCTTGTACAAAGCGGGTGTAGCTGCTATTTTCGGTCCGGGTACTCCGGTAGCGAAGGCTGCTTGCCAGATTCTTGAAATCCTGATGGATGAAGAATAAACGCTGAAAAATACTAATTTCTTATCCCGCCTTATAAGTCCATTTGGACTGGAGGCGGGATATTTTTTGCCTCTTAGTGCGGTCAGTGAGAAATATTCGTGTAACTTTGTAGACTATTAGTGTAAAACAAGAAGAGAAAAAATGATAGTTTGCATAGCCGAAAAGCCATCTGTAGCACGTGATATAGCCGAAGTACTCGGCGCTCATACCAGAAAAGAAGGATATATAGAGGGAAACGGATACCAGGTGACCTGGACATTCGGGCATCTCTGTACCTTGAAAGAGCCGCATGAATACACCCCTAACTGGAAATCATGGAACTTGGGTAGCTTACCGATGATTCCGCCACGTTTCGGTATCAAGCTGATTGATAACCCTACTTACGAAAAACAATTCCACATTATCGAAGGACTGATGCAGCATGCAGATGAGATTATCAACTGCGGTGATGCCGGGCAAGAAGGGGAATTGATTCAGCGTTGGGTGATGCAGAAGGCAGGTGCCCGCTGTCCGGTGAAACGTTTGTGGATTTCTTCACTGACCGAAGAAGCCATTCGTGAAGGATTTGCCAAGCTGAAAGACCAGACGGATTTCCAGTCTTTGTACGAAGCCGGACTTTCCCGTGCAATGGGGGACTGGCTGTTGGGGATGAATGCGACCCGTCTTTACACAATTAAATACGGTCAGAATAAACAAGTACTTTCCATCGGTCGTGTACAGACCCCTACATTGGCATTGATTGTCAATCGTCAACTGGAAATTGCTAACTTCCAGCCGAAACAATACTGGGAACTGAAAACGAATTATCGGGATACGACTTTTTCTGCTCTCATCCGGAAAAGCGATGAAGAAATAGCTGCCGAAGAAGAAAAGAACGGTGGAAAGAAGAAGATAGACAATCCCGGCATTGATCCTATTGCCAATCGGGAGGAGGGAGAAGCCTTGGTAGAACGTATCAAGGATCTTCCGTTTGTTGTCACCAGCGTCGGTAAGAAAGATGGAAAGGAGTACGCTCCGCGTCTGTTCGACCTGACTTCCCTTCAGGTAGAGTGTAATAAGAAGTTTGCTTACTCTGCCGACGAAACGCTGAAACTGATTCAATCCCTTTATGAAAAGAAAGTAGCCACTTATCCGCGTGTCGATACCACTTTTCTGAGTGACGATATCTATCCCAAGTGTCCCGGAATATTGAAAGGCCTTCGGGATTATGAAGTGCTGACAGCTCCTCTGGCAGGTGCTTCATTGCCTAAATCGAAAAAAGTATTCGATAATTCGAAGGTAACAGATCACCATGCAATTATCCCTACAGGCGTTTATGCGCAGAATCTGACGGATATGGAGCGTCGTGTTTATGATTTGATAGCCCGTCGTTTTATTGCGGTGTTCTATCCCGATTGTAAGATTTCTACTACTACCGTGATGGGAGAAGTGGATAAGATAGAGTTTAAAGTGACCGGTAAACAGATTCTGGAACCGGGGTGGCGTGTTGTTTTTGCTAAAGACGTGAAAGATACTTCCGAGGAAAAAGAGGAAGAGGATGAAAATGTACTTCCTGCTTTTGTGAAGGGAGAAAGCGGTCCTCATGTCCCGGATTTGAATGAGAAGTGGACACAACCGCCCAGACCTTACACGGAAGCAACCTTGCTTCGTGCCATGGAGACAGCCGGAAAGTTGGTAGATAATGACGAACTCCGTGATGCTTTGAAGGAGAATGGCATCGGTCGCCCGTCTACCCGTGCCGCCATTATCGAGACGTTGTTCAAGCGAAACTATATCCGCAAGGAAAGAAAGAACCTGATAGCTACCCCTACAGGAGTAGAGCTGGTGCAGATTATTCACGAAGAACTGTTGAAATCAGCGGAACTGACCGGTATCTGGGAAAAGAAATTACGTGAGATCGAAAAGAAAACATACGATGCCCGCCAGTTTTTGGAAGAACTGAAGCAAATGGTGTCGGAAATTGTGATGAGCGTACTTTCTGACAATACAAACCGGCGTATTACTATTCAGGAAGCGGTTGCCCAGACAGAAGAAAAAGCAAAGAAAGAACCTAAAAAGCGCGAGCGTAAGGCAAGCGCTCCCAAAGAGAAGAAGCCGAAAACTGAATCGAAAGAAACGGGTAAATCGCCTTCTGTCCCTGCACCGGCTGCTGCTACTGCTTCTTCTGCACCTGACCATACTGATGCTTTGGTCGGTCAGCCTTGTCCGCTTTGTGGGAAAGGCACTGTCATTAAAGGAAAGACGGCTTACGGATGTTCGGAATGGAGGAATGGATGTACGTATCGGAAGAGCTTTGAGTAAAACTTTCCTTTATCGCATATTTTAGTTTTTTTTATACTGATTCTTATTCGTTCCACAGTTGTTGTCTTTTAGTTCCACAACTGTTTCCGCTTCGTTCCATAGCTGTGGAACGAAAGGAAAACAATTGTGGGACGAATAAAGAAAAGCAAATAAAAGAAGAATTGTTGCTAAGCCAGCCTGAAAGATTCTTTTGGGAGTATTCTTTCAAAGGTGCTCGTGGGTATTTTACTTTGATTTACTGTACCGGAGAGGGGATTACTAGCCGTAATCCATAGTCAATATCCCATCGTTGCGGATTTACTCCATAGCGATTGGTTATTTTGCAATATTTCTCAATAGTGTAATAGCTGCCTCCTCGCAAAACCTTATGCATGTCTTTTCCACCTAAATCGGGATCGATGTTTCCGGTAAAAGGAACTTTTTTATCGTACCAGTCCATGCACCATTCATATACATTCCCGCTCATGTCATAAAGTCCAAGTTCATTTGGCTCTTTTCTTCCTGTCTCTTTGGATACATAGTTATTATTATATTTTTCTCTAAACCAGGCTACCTGTTCCGGATTATTGCTGCCGGAATAGATAAAATTCTTTGTATTCAGTCCTCCACGTGCCGCATATTCCCATTCCGCTTCGAAGGGTAGCCGGAAGGGTAACCCGCTCAGTTCGGATAGCCTTTGAGTGAAGCGACGGGCATCATACCAGTTGATTTGGTCTACCGGAAAATCGCGTTTGTGCTGATTGGAAGGGTTGTTTCCCATAATCACATACCATTCATCTTGGCTGACCTCATATCGATTGATAAAGAAAGAGCCTACAGTAACAGGAACGTCGTTATTTTCTCCCATATTTATGCTGTTTCCTTCTACATAGATCATATTCCATAAAATATAGCGTATGACGGCTTTTTGTTCCTTATTTATAGTAGGCGACCAATGCAAGGCTTTTTCCAGCTCAGTGGGAATGGCATCAATGATACTTTTTTCCCGCCGGCATTTGTCATAAAACGGCTTCCATACTTGCTGCTTTTGTGCCGAACTTGATAATGCAATCCCTGACAATAGAAAGAGAAGGCTTACCATTTGTTTTGCGTATTCTTTTATCATGCTGCTTCTTTTTCTTTTTGACGACATAAAATGAAAATGACTGCAATGATTATACTTAAATTAGCTTAATGTCTGTTGTTTGAAAAAAGTTTATTAACTTTGAGCATCAAACATATAAACAAATACAATGAATAAAGTTACATTGTTTTTTATCATGGCGTGCATATTTTACCTGAAAGGATATGCTCAGCAAACAGAAGTTCTGACACTGGGAGTCTTTCACTTTGACTTTCCGAACCTCGATATGCAGCAAATATCCGAAGAGGATCAGATTGATGTATTATCGCCTGTTTATCAGAAAGAAATAGAGTTAATAGCGAATAAACTGGCGAAGTTCAGGCCGGATGCAATTGTCATTGAGCATCCTGTAACCGGACAGCCAAAGGTTGATAATCTTTTTAAGGCATACCTTGCCGGAAAACATAAACTTTCGAAAAGTGAAGTGCAACAGCTTGGTTTCAGGATAGCAAAATTGTGTCATGCAAAGATTTATTGTGCAGATGCACGGGGAACACAGACTGCTCGTATCGAAGAATTACTGGAAGACGATAGCACGAAACAATATCAGGATTTTGAAGAGAGTTTTGTGCATTCTCCCGACTCTTCTTTATATTTCGAAGACCAGCCCATATTCAAGCAAAAAGGAATACTTCCCCAACTGATACATCTTAATGACCCCGAACATATTAAAAAGGACTTGGGTAACTATCTTATCGGACACTTTAAGTATGAATCTGACAAGGGAGATTATACAGGAACCGATTTTGAATCAGGAAGATGGTTCAACCGCAACCTGAGAATATTCCGGAATATCCAGCGTACGCCAAAATCAGCCAGGCGGATACTTGTGATCTTTGGTGCGGCACATATGAATCTTTTGAACTACTTGTTTGAATGTTCGCCCGAATATAAATTGCTGGATGTGAATGATTATCTGAAATAAGTTGGCGATAGCGATTTTACCGTATAGGTATATGCATGCGGGGTGGTCCGATCGTCGGACCGCCTATACCTCTGTTTTTATCAAAGACGACATCACGGAGAATCTCGTATAGTATGCCGCCTACATCCAGACCCAATGTGAACTTGTTGAAATGATAGTAGGGGATCATGACAGGAACCGTTTCCCAACGTCCGCTCATTGCATCGTAATATCGCTGTACTCCCATTTCCATTCCAAAACGGTCGGACATATCAACGGACATGGTAGCGCCGTAGCTATGGGTACTCATGCCATAAGAGTTTCCGATGTCGTATGAACCGAACACTTTGAAAGTGACACGATCGGAAGGATGATAAAGAAAGGCGCCCGAAGTACTGAAAGCCTGTCCGGTGATGTGGGACATATTGATCTTCATCGCATTAGCACGGACCTGCAACTCAAATTGTTCATTGAAAATGTGCTGATAACCTAGCGAAGCATTATTGAAACGCCCGATACCTGCCATGCTTGTCTGACTCCCGGAGCCGAACACTGCCCCGTGGGCGAATTGATGCAATATCCCGTCTGTGCGGTAATCACCTCTGAAAAGAAGGGAAGGATTAGTCTGATAAGGCAGGCTAATGTCTCTTTTCAGTGAAAAACGGGGCATATGTTCTGACTGTCTGGCTGGATATAAAGAATATGTAGTGCTCTTTTCTGGAAAAATTTCAAGTGTAGAACGTTGTAACACGCTTTCTGGCTCCATTGATACACTGTCACGGGCTATGCGTATACTGTCATTATTTTCTTGTGCGGAGAGTAGCTGCGGAATAAAAATCAGCAGAATGAGGATTCCCCAATGAATTGGAAGCGATGATATGCTAACTTTTTGTTTCATACGCATTTGCCCTCCTTTACTTTAATGAATCTTATATACAAAAATAACGAAAGGCATTTTGAAAAGCAAATAATACGTCTTATTTTATTCCATTCGCAGGCTTTTTTAACTCAAATAGAAGTAACTTGGATTTTTTCTGAATAAATACCTTTTTCTGAATAAAAAGAACGGTAGAGAAGTGATGAGATCATCAACCTGTCTACCGTTCTTTTATTTTACACCTTTGCGGCTTATTTATTTTTTCGCATATTCTTGATGGAACTCAACCACTGCCTCAATTCCTTTTCGGAAAATGTCCAGCGAGAAGTTCTCATTCGGTGAATGGATCGCATCTGATTCAAGCCCGAATCCCATCAGTACCGTTTTAGTACCCAATACTTGTTCAAATGTTGAGATGATAGGAATGCTTCCACCACGGCGCACTGCCAGTGGCTTTTTACCGAAAGCTATTTCGAAACCTTTTTCCGCAGCTTGATAAGCTGGGAGGGAGATTGGGCAAACATACCCCTGTCCTCCGTGCATCGGAGTTACTTTTACCTGTACGGTATCAGGAGCAATATGCGCGATGTAATCTGCAAATATCTGCGAAATCTTGTGATGATCCTGATGTGCAACCAGTCGGCAGGAAACTTTCGCATATGCTTTTGAAGGAAGGACTGTTTTGGAACCTTCACCTGTATATCCTCCCCAAATGCCGCATACATCGAAAGACGGGCGGCAACTGTTGCGTTCCAGTGTGCTGTATCCCTTTTCTCCAAAGAGTTCTTTTACTCCGATCGCTTCTTTGTATTTCTTTTCATCGAAAGGAATATGAGCGATCATCTCTCTTTCTGCTTGCGGTACCTCTTCTACGTCATCGTAGAATCCGGGAACGGTTATTCTTCCGTCTTTATCTGTCACTTTACTGATTATTTCGCAAAGCACATTGATCGGATTGGCTACTGCTCCTCCGAAGTGTCCCGAATGTAAGTCACGGTTCGGACCGGTTACTTCTATTTCCCAGTAAGCCAGACCACGCAGGCCAGTGGTTAGTGACGGAAGTTCGGCACCCAGCATACTGGTATCCGAAACCAGAATGACGTCTGCTTTCAATAGCTCTTTATGCTCTTCACAGAAAGCTTCCAGACTGGGCGAACCGATTTCTTCTTCTCCTTCGAAGATAAACTTGACGTTGTTTCTTAGAAGTTCGTTCTTGGCGAGATATTCAAAGGCTTTGACCTGAATAAAGGATTGTCCCTTGTCATCGTCCGCGCCGCGCGCCCAAATGTACCCGTCCCGTATTTCGGGCTCGAATGGCTGGCTTTTCCATAATTCCAACGGCTCGGCAGGCATTACGTCGTAATGGGCGTAGACTAATACCGTTTTGGCATTGGGGGCCACGATCTTTTGCGCGAAAACAATCGGATTACCTTTGGAAGGCATTACCAATGCTTCGTCTGCTCCGGCTTCGAGCAATAGTTGTGCCCAGCGTTGTGCACATGCAAGCATATCATCGTGATGTTCCGGCAAGGCACTGATACTGGGGATACGGATGAGGCTGAACAAGTCCTCCATTATTTTCGGTTCGTTCGCTGCGATGTATTTTTGAATTTCGTTCATAAGAATGAGATTTAAAGCTGCGTTGTTTTATCCAACAGATAATAATCAAGTATGGTCATGGCAGCCATTGCTTCTACGATAGGCACGGCACGTGGCAGTACACAGGCGTCATGACGTCCGCGGGCTTTCAGCGTGGTATCTACACCGTCAATATTCACCGTTTCCTGTTCCATCAATAAGGTAGCTATCGGTTTGAATACCACACGGAAGTAAATATCCTGTCCGTTACTGATTCCCCCCTGAATACCTCCGGAGTGGTTGGTATGCGTTTCTATTCGTCCGTTATTATTGTAGAAAACGTCGTTCTGTTCGGAACCTTTCATCTTCAATCCCTTGAATCCTTCTCCATATTCGAAGGCTTTGGCGGCATTGATACTTAACATGGCATTGCCCAGAGCTGCGTGAAGCTTGCCGAATACAGGTTGACCCAGTCCGATAGGGCATCCTTTGATGACACAAGTCAGCGTACCTCCGATAGTGTCGCCTTCGCCTTTTACCTTGTATATAAGGTCTGCCATTTCTTTCGCCTTTTCAGGGTCCGGACAGCGTACGTCGTTTGTTTCTATCAAGTCGAGATCATAATCGGAATAAGTGCCTTCCAATTTGATGGCACCTACTTGCGATGTGTAGGCTGTGATGCTGATTCCTAACTGGCGAAGGGCTAATTTAGCCAATGCACCGGCTACTACGCGTGAGATCGTTTCACGGGCGGATGAACGTCCGCCACCGCGATGGTCACGGATACCATACTTTACTTTATAGGTATAATCCGCGTGTGAAGGGCGATATACCTCTTTCAGGTTATTGTAGTCATTGGAATGCTGATTCTCATTCCATACGATAAATCCGATAGGGCATCCGGTTGATTTACCTTCGAAGATGCCTGAAAGAAACTCCACTTTATCCGCTTCTTTGCGTGCTGTGGTGAGGATGGATTGTCCCGGGCGGCGTCGATTTAGTTCTTGTTGTACAAATTCTTCGTCAATCGTTATTCCGGAAGGAAATCCGTCAATTACTCCCCCAACTCCTTTTCCATGAGACTCGCCAAAGCTGGTGAGTCGAAAGATGTTGCCAAATGAATTAAACATAGTTGTGGCTTTTTTAAAATTACTCTATGCAAATATAACAAAGTTTTCGATAAGAAGGTTGTGAATTCAAAATATCTTCGGAAAAGGAAGCAAATTGAACCTTTTTTCCTCTTTTTAGTTTATAAATGACGATTATTTACTAACTAAACCGGAAATTTATGAAAAAGAATCTATTGTATTTGTGGGCATTGGTATGCTCTGTCTCTCTTTTGGCGGCTTGTAGCAGCGATGATGATAATACGGTCAATGATGAAACGACTCCTCCGGAAGAAGAGGCGGTAATAACTGCTCCCGATGTGGTAGGGACATATTGGGGTAATCTTGATATTTCAATGATACCGGATGGCTCTGGCCAGGAAATAGTGATTGCTGACGGACTTCCCAAATTCATCACTTTCTCGCAGGTCAGCAATACGGAAGTGAAGATGGAACTGAAGGATTTTGAACTGTTTATAAACGGAAACATCTTGAAGTTCGGTGATATCGTAATAGATAAGTGTACGGTGAAAAAGGCAACTGACGTTTCAACGTTTACAGGACAGCAGGACTTGATTTTTCAGGGAGATGCTGCTAGTTTGGGGACCTGCGCTACTACGATAGAAGGGACGGTTCAAAATGGAGATGCTTCGATGAATATTCAGGTAAAAGTGCCTGCGTTACAGCAAACCGTGAAAGTTACTTTCTTCGGTGTGAAGCAGGTAGAAGAATCCGGTAAGGACTGATCCGGCAGGGGTTCAAATAAGATTGTAGGTATGAATTACGCGGATTTCACAGTTTTAAGAATTGAGTAACTAAAAAACGTGTTAATCCGCGTAATTCCGTGCCTGGCTTTTTTATTATTTAGAAAGCATATCCGAAGCCGATATTTAAATAGATCGGATACATGGCAAAGGTTATTGTCTGGAAATCATTCTTGAAGATATCATTCAATCCCCATGTGAGGTCTGCATATATATTCAGATGTTTAAATGCTCTCCATCCGACTCCTACTTGCATTCCCCACTGAAAATGTCTCAGGTCGTCCGAGAAGTCATAAGTTGCGATTTTACCATCCGTAAATTCTACTTTGGGGCCTACCGGGTCACCTTCACGCAAATATCCTTCATATACGTGTCCCGAAAACTCTCTTGAAAGCAGATACGAAAAATAAGGTCCGGCTTTAATATTCCAACGGTTGCTCAACTTGTAAGTAGCCATTAGAGGAATTGTCAGTCCGGAAGTGTGGACTTTGGTTTTTACTCCTCCTGTCCAGACACCGCTGATTCTTTCTCCTCCTTGTCCCAGAATTTCCATATTATAGTTTTTTACGGTGGCTTCTGTTGTCATGGCTTTATTTTCCAACCGTAATCCGACAATTACTCCCAGTTTGTTTTGAACGGCAAACCACTTGGTCACTTCTCCTCCAATGCTGATAGCCAGCGTCGGGTTATAGCCGTCAACCGAACGGATTTCCACAGGTAGGGGGAGCGGAGCCGTGCCGCCAATGCTGAACCCTGCTTTGATTTCATACTCCAGCCCATGAAGAGCGGAGCGGATAAGCGTTTCATTTCTGTCAACCTGCGAATAGCCGGGAAGGGCTATGCTTATGCAGGCAAGTAAACTGAATATGTAGGAATGGACTTTCATCTTTATTATTATCAAATTATTCATTATTTCATTATGTAGATAGTCACTCTGTCTCCTCTTCTAATATGAGAGAATGGATAGAATGAAATCAGTTTTCTGAGCGATAGATGAGTTCGACCTCATCGATCAACAGCGTACTTCCGATAGCTCCATTAAAATGATCGCCTTCCAGACTGGATGTGAATACGATAGCTACATTATATTTTCCTTCCAGCAGCTTTTCTTTATCAATGTATTTTCCGGTTAGCATATTAAAAGGAAGTTTAAAGTAGGTCCATTCATCTGTCTCTTTAGCGTCATCAATGCGTGCCATTGAAATCAAGTTAGGGCTGGTGAAGGCATTTGTTCCGTCGAGGGTCGGTACAGATTCACTGGTCTCGTACATGATGGCGTATATATCGCATATGTCACGTTTGCCACTGACAGGTTTTCCTCCTTCTGTGAACTGATCTCCGGCTTTGTATTTATAATAACCGGCCAGATAAGTAGGAACATGCCGGAAAGGAAGCCCGAATTTAGTCGCTTTCAGTGGGTTACTCATGGCATTTCCTACATCGAAGGAACCGATGAACAAATTTCCGGCAGCGATAGGCATTCCCATTATGCTACCAAAGAATCCGGTGCTGCGAGTTACTAAGGACAGGCATTTTCCACTTTTTCCATTGGCAATTTGGAAGGTTGGATAGTCGTCGGCTGTTTTAGGAACTCCGGTCATCGCATAGCCGGCGCTCCCGCTTGCCCATTCCATCACTACTCTTTCTCCTTCCCGTTCTACAAAAATATAATATTTCTGCCCGCCGAGCGTATCTTCAAAATTATAAATGGTAGCAAGCTCTGTATCAATGACGGCCACAGTGTACTTCTTCTTCCAAAAGCCGTCAGCAGCCGTAACAGTATATGGCTGGGGCGAATGAAAATCTCTTGTACTTCCACTGGGAGGATCGATGGTAGCTCCCGGAGTTAACGTAAATTCCGGTGCAAGGGATGAAATGTCTGTTCCCGGTGCTACGAATATGTTAATGGAGTTATTAGTGATGATCGGGCTTGTTGTCATGACTGCTTCCGGCAATCTGCAGCTCAATATATCTGCCTCTGCATTGGGAGCTTCTTCGCGGATGCAAGAAGAAGAGAAAATGGCTAGCAGTAAATAAACAATAACGTGTTTTGCTTTCATTTTTCTATTATTCTAACTGTTAAAGTTCGGTTCTTGGGGGATTTTATAACAATATGCAATTTTATTTGTTCACTAATGGATGTTTGATAAAAAAGAATTTTCTACTTTTGTGGAAACTAAAGCCTTATAGGTTATGATTGAATCGGAAAGAAAGCAAATAATAGACTTGATCAGAAAAGAAGTGATTCCGGCGATAGGATGTACGGAGCCCATTGCGGTAGCACTTTGTGTGGCTAAAGCTGCCGAAACTCTCAATATGAAACCGGAGAAAATAGAAGTATTATTGAGTGCGAATATACTGAAGAATGCGATGGGAGTCGGTATTCCGGGAACGGATATGGTCGGGCTTCCCATAGCTGTTGCCTTAGGAGCGTTGATCGGCAAATCAGAATATCAGTTGGAAGTGCTGAGAGACTGCAGACCAGAGGCGGTGGAAGAAGGTAAACAGTTTATCGCAGAGAAACGAATCTGTATTTCTCTAAAAGAAGATATTGCAGAGAAACTATATATCGAAGTAATCTGTAAAGCCGGTAGTCGGAAAGCAACGGCAGTGATTGCCGGCGGACATACTACTTTTGTTTATATTGCTACGGATGAGAAAGTGTTGCTTGACAAGCAGCAGACCGTCAATGAGGAAGAGGAAGAAGCTCAGCTGGAACTAAACTTACGTAAAGTCTATGATTTTGCCCTGACCTCCCCTTTGGATGAAATCCGTTTTATCCTAGATACAGCACGTTTGAACAAAGCTGCTGCTGAACAGGCTTTTAAAGGTAACTACGGTCATTCTTTGGGTAAGATGCTCCGGGGAACTTACGAACATAAAGTCATGGGAGATAGTGTGTTTTCTCATATACTATCTTATACTTCAGCTGCTTGCGACGCCCGGATGGCCGGTGCAATGATTCCTGTAATGAGTAACTCCGGTAGTGGTAATCAGGGAATATCCGCTACACTTCCCGTTGTGGTATTTGCCGAAGAAAATGGTAAAACCGAAGAAGAACTGATCCGTGCCTTAATGTTGAGTCATCTTACAGTCATCTATATCAAACAGAGTTTGGGGCGCCTTTCTGCCTTATGTGGCTGCGTAGTAGCTGCTACAGGATCTAGTTGTGGAATCACTTGGCTGATGGGAGGAAATTACAATCAAGTTGCCTTTGCCGTTCAAAACATGATTGCCAATTTGACGGGAATGATTTGTGATGGTGCCAAACCGAGTTGCGCACTAAAAGTGACAACAGGAGTTTCGACAGCCGTATTGTCTGCTATGATGGCGATGGAGGATCGTTGCGTAACTTCTGTAGAGGGCATTATTGATGAGGATGTGGATCAAAGTATCCGTAATTTGACCCGAATAGGTTCGCAGGCCATGAATGAAACGGATAAGATGGTGCTTGATATTATGACGCATAAAGGATGCTAAAAATGAAGAACTAAAAATGAAGAATGAAGAATTAGCTGCGCAATAACTGCATAGCAATTCTTCATTCTTCATTTTTAGTTCTTCATTTTATCAATGGCAGTGTCCGCCTTCGCAACCGCAGTCATCGCCACAGTCGCTTCCACAGCTGTCGCATCCGCAACCACAGCCTTCGCCACTCATCATTTTCACCAGTTCCTGGATTTCTTCGTTAGTAGCAGGGCGGCTTTCAATGACTTCACCTTCAAAGAACAGGTCGGCACCTGCCAACGGGTGGTTGAGGTCAACGATTACTACATCCTGTTGGATTTCTACTACGCTGGCGTTTACACGCTGGCCATCTCCGGTCATTAAAGGTACAATGCTGCCTTCTTGTACGCGTTCGCTATCGAACTTGCCATCTATTTCGAAGATATGTTTAGGAAGATCGAATACATGTTGCTCATCGTATGCTCCGTACGCTTTATCTGCAGGAATGGTAAAATCGAATTTATCACCCTTAGAAAGAGTTGTTATCTGGTTCTCGAAGCTTTCGAGCGTTGTGCCTAATCCTGAAATGAACTGAAAAGGATGTTCTGCATTTGTTTCTTCGAACAATTCTTTTTCACCATCTTCCACTGTATATAGCTTATATGCAACGGTGATGTACTTGTTTTCTACTGTTTCCATCTGATATTTATAGTTTCTAATTAATAAATCCCTTTATTTAGGGTGGACAAAGATACGAATAATTTGCTTGCTACCGGATGCATACTGAGTAAATTTCAGATTATTAAGCGCTTTTGTAAGAAATGGACAGTCCTTCTCTACTAACTGATAGTTGCAAATTCAACCTTTAAGTGATAAAATTTAGGTTTATTACCGCTCTTTTCTTACGATTATTCGCTTTTTAGTGATTTTTTTCTTCGATTTGTTTGGAGATAATAAAAAAGCCCTTACCTTTGCAGCACGAAAACAAAGAAAAGAAGATATGAATATATTACATACATCTATTAACCTAGCAGTTCTGCATATTATTCGCGTCGTGGTGGTGCCATCAAGAGCGTGAGAAAGGTTTTGTGTATGTATTCGTACCATAAAAGATAGAATTTAGAGCCTTTCTCACTGATGTGAGGGAGGCTCTTTAATTAAAAGATAGATTGAAATGAAAAAGCAATTACGCAGTTCGTTTAGTACACAAGGCCGTCGCATGGCGGGAGCCCGCGCATTATGGGCAGCCAACGGCATGAAGAAGAATCAGATGGGAAAACCCATTATCGCTATCGTCAATTCATTTACACAGTTCGTTCCGGGACACGTGCATCTGCATGAGATCGGGCAGTTGGTAAAGGCTGAAATTGAGAAGCTGGGATGCTTCGCTGCGGAATTTAATACGATTGCTATCGATGACGGTATCGCTATGGGTCACGATGGAATGCTTTACTCGCTTCCTTCCCGTGATATCATAGCAGATAGCGTGGAATATATGGTCAATGCGCACAAGGCGGATGCAATGGTATGTATCAGCAACTGCGACAAGATTACTCCGGGAATGTTGATGGCTGCCATGCGTCTGAATATCCCTACCGTATTCGTATCCGGCGGACCGATGGAAGCCGGCGAATGGAATGGCCAGCATCTGGATTTGATTGATGCTATGATTAAATCGGCAGATGACAGCGTAAGTGATCAGGAAGTGGCTAATATCGAACAGAATGCTTGTCCTACTTGCGGATGCTGCTCAGGAATGTTTACGGCGAACTCAATGAACTGCCTGAATGAAGCCATCGGTTTGGCTCTTCCGGGGAATGGAACTATTGTAGCTACGCACGAAAATCGTACAAAGCTATTTGAAGATGCTGCCAAATTGATTGTAGAGAATGCAATGAAATATTATGAAGAAGGAGACGAAAGCGTACTTCCCCGCAGCATTGCTACCCGTCAGGCATTCCTCAATGCAATGACATTGGATATTGCGATGGGAGGTTCTACGAATACAGTTCTTCACTTGTTGGCTGTAGCACATGAGGCAGGAGTTGATTTCAAGATGGATGACATTGATATGCTGTCACGTAAGGCACCCTGTCTGTGTAAAGTCGCTCCGAATACACAAAAATATCACATTCAAGATGTTAACCGTGCAGGTGGTATTATTGCCATTTTAGCAGAATTGGCAAAAGGCGGTCTGATTGATACCTCTGTTCTCCGTGTGGATGGCATGTCGTTGGCGGAAGCAATCGATCAATATTCAATCACGAGCCCCCATGTTACAGAAAAAGCAATAAAGAAATATTCAAGTGCGGCAGGAAACAGATTCAATCTCGTACTTGGTTCTCAGGGTGCATATTATAAGGAACTGGATACAGATCGTGCGAGCGGCTGCATCCGTGATTTGGAACATGCTTATAGCAAAGACGGAGGTCTGGCGGTATTGAAAGGAAATATTGCTCAGGACGGTTGTGTGGTAAAAACGGCGGGGGTAGACGAAAGTATCTGGAAATTTACCGGACCGGCCAAAGTATTCGACTCACAAGAAGCAGCTTGTGAAGGCATTCTTGGAGGCCGAGTCGTCAGCGGCGACGTTGTCGTCATCACGCACGAAGGTCCGAAGGGTGGTCCCGGTATGCAGGAAATGCTTTACCCGACTTCTTATATCAAATCCCGTCACCTTGGCAAAGAATGTGCCTTGATTACCGACGGACGTTTCAGTGGTGGAACTTCCGGATTGAGTATCGGACATGTTTCTCCTGAAGCCGCTGCCGGAGGTAACATAGGAAAGATAGTAGATGGAGATATTATTGAAATCGACATTCCCGCCCGAACGATTAACGTGCGACTAACAGATGAAGAACTGGCTGCCCGCCCGATGACTCCCGTTACTCGTGACCGTTACGTGCCGAAGAGTCTGAAAGCATACGCCAGCATGGTAAGCTCTGCCGATAAGGGAGCAGTGAGATTAATTGATTGATCCACTTCATTATCTATTATGAATTTCCATTATCCATTAAGAAACTATGAGTAAGGACTTAATAACAGGCGCAGAGGCAATGATGCGTTCTCTGGAACATCAGGGAGTGACTACCATTTTCGGTTATCCCGGTGGTTCCATAATGCCTACATTCGATGCCCTGTACGACCATCAAAATACATTGAATCATATCTTGGTTCGCCATGAACAGGGAGCTGCCCATGCGGCACAAGGCTATGCCCGTGTATCGGGTAAAGTAGGTGTTTGTCTGGTAACCAGTGGTCCCGGAGCAACAAATACCATCACCGGTATTGCAGATGCGATGATAGACAGCACTCCTATCGTTGTCATTGCAGGGCAGGTGGGGACAGGTTTTCTCGGAACGGACGCTTTTCAGGAAGTCGATTTGGTAGGTATCACCCAGCCAATCGCTAAATGGAGCTATCAGATTCGTCGTGCGGAAGACGTGGCTTGGGCGATAGCACGTGCTTTTTATATTGCCAGCAGCGGACGTCCCGGTCCGGTGGTACTCGACTTTGCTAAAAATGCACAGGTTGAAAAAACGAAATATGAACCGACAAAGCAGGAGTTTATCCGCAGTTATGTTCCGGTTCCCGACACAGACGAAGAATCGGTAAAGGCTGCTGCCGAACTGATTAATAATGCCGAACGTCCGCTTGTGTTAGTAGGACAGGGAGTAGAACTGGGAAATGCTCAGGAAGAACTGCGTACCTTTATCGAAAAGGCAGATATGCCGGCAGGTTGTACCTTGCTCGGACTGTCCGCATTGCCTACTGATCACCCTTTGAATAAAGGAATGTTGGGCATGCATGGAAATTTAGGCCCCAATATCAATACCAACAAATGTGATGTACTGATTGCTGTCGGCATGCGTTTTGATGATCGTGTGACAGGTAATCTGGCTACTTATGCCAAACAAGCGAAAGTGATTCATTTTGATATTGATCCGGCAGAAGTTAACAAGAATGTAAAGGTAGATATTGCCGTTCTGGGTGACTGCAAAAAGACATTGTCCGCTGTGACCGAACTGTTGAAAAAGAATCAGCATACCGAATGGGTAGATAGTTTCAAGGAATATGAGGCAGTAGAGGAAGAAAAAGTCATTCGTCCCGAACTTCATCCCGCAACGGATTCTCTGAGTATGGGAGAAGTAGTACGCGCAGTAAGCGAAGCGACCCGGCACGAAGCTATATTGGTGACAGATGTAGGTCAGAATCAGATGATTTCTGCCCGTTATTTTAAATATACCAAAGAACGTAGTATCGTTACTTCGGGCGGACTCGGCACAATGGGGTTTGGTCTTCCGGCAGCTATCGGAGCTACTTTCGGACGTCCGGATCGCACAGTATGTGTATTTATGGGCGACGGCGGACTGCAAATGAATATTCAGGAGCTGGGGACAATCATGGAACAGAAGGCTCCGGTGAAGATTATCTGCTTGAATAACAATTATCTCGGCAATGTGCGCCAATGGCAGGCAATGTTCTTTAATCGCCGTTATTCGTTTACTCCGATGCTGAATCCGGATTATATGAAAATCGCTTCTGCCTACGATATTCCTTCCAAGCGTGTATTTTCGCGGGAAGAACTGAAAGTGGCTATCGACGAAATGCTGTCGACAGACGGACCGTTCCTGCTCGAAGCTTGTGTGGTAGAAGAAGGTAATGTCCTGCCGATGACCCCTCCGGGTGGTTCGGTAAATCAGATGTTGCTGGAATGTTAATTCTTAGTTTAAAAAGTTATGAGTGATAAGACATTATATACAATTATAGTTCATTCCGAAAATATAGCCGGATTGCTGAATCAGGTAACTGCTGTATTTACACGCCGCCAAATAAACATCGAGAGTTTGAACGTGTCTGCTTCTTCTATCAAAGGTGTACATAAATATACGATTACCGCATGGACCGATAGGGACACTATCGAGAAGGTGGTGAAGCAGATTGAAAAGAAGATTGACGTTATTCAGGCACACTATTTTACGGAAGACGAGATTTATTTTCACGAGATTGCCTTATATAAGGTATCTACTCCCGCTTTTCAGGAAACTCCGGAAGCATCTAAGGTGATCCGCAGATATAATGCCCGTATTGTAGAAGTGAATCCGGTATTCTCTATCGTTGAGAAAAACGGTATGAGTGAAGAGATCACTTCACTTTACGAAGAACTTCGGGCTTTGAAATGTGTTCTGCAATTTGTTCGTTCGGGGCGTGTAGCCATTACTACCAGTTGTTTCGAGCGGGTAAATGAGTTTCTGGATGGACAGGAAGCGAAGTATAAGCAAAGTAAACAACAACAAGAGTGATGAGTGAAGAAAATAAAATAGGGACCTATCAGTTTGTGGCAGAGCCGTTTCATGTGGACTTTAACGGACGCCTGACAATGGGAGTGCTGGGAAACCATCTGCTGAATTGTGCAGGTTTTCATGCCAGCGACCGTGGATTTGGTATTGCTACGCTGAACGAGGACAATTACACATGGGTACTTTCCCGTCTGGCTGTCGAATTGGATGAGATGCCTTATCAATACGAGAAGTTCTCGGTTCAGACATGGGTGGAGAATGTCTATCGTCTGTTTACCGACCGTAACTTTGCCATCATTGACAAGGATGGCAAAAAGATAGGCTATGCACGTTCCGTATGGGCGATGATCAATTTGAATACCCGTAAGCCTGCCGATCTGTTGGCACTGCATGGAGGGAGCATCGTCGATTATGTGTGCGATGAGCCTTGTCCGATTGAAAAGCCTTCGCGTATCAAGGTGACCAGTGATCAGCCTGTTGCAACGCTGACGGCCAAATACAGTGATATAGATATTAACGGGCATGTAAACAGTATCCGTTATATCGAGCATATACTAGACTTGTTTCCGATAGAATTGTATCAGACAAAACGCATCCGCCGGTTTGAAATGGCGTATGTGGCTGAAAGTTATTTCGGAGATGAGCTTTCTTTCTTCTGCGATGAGGCGAATGAAAACGAGTTTCATGTAGAAGTGAAGAAAAACGGGAGCGAAGTCGTTTGCCGTTCCAAAGTGATGTTTGAATAGCAAACAGAGAGATGAAGAAATGGTATGCCATATTGCTTCTTTTGTCCGCACTCAAAGTGAGTGCTCAGGAGATCAGTTTTATACCAGAAGTAGGTTTAGGATTATCCAATATAACCAATAGCGACAATAATAGTAAGGTGCGTCCCGGATTTAATATAGGTATGGGGATGGAAGTTATCTGGAATGAAAGAGTCGGTATGGGCATAGGAGTTAATTATCTGGTGCTGGGCAATAGGTTTACAACTGATTACATCTCTTATACGACCAAGTTGGATTACGTCAGTATACCGGTTTACGCAAAAGGATATGTGTACAAAGGGTTGTTTGTATTTGCAGGTCCCCAGTTCGGTTTTAATGTAGTCCGGGATGATGGAAGAGATTATGATGAATTGTCAGATCTGGACAAAATGCGTAAATTTGACTTTTCTATAGGAGTCGGTATCGGTTATCAGTGGGACTTTGGTCTTCAGCTTTCGGCAAGTCACAATTTGGGGCTGATTGATGTCTGGAAGAAGTATCCCGATGAATGGTCCTCTTCCGGCAAGAAGTATAACAGCATTTTTCAATTTAATGTAGGTTGGAGAATCGGATTTTAAAAAGATTATAATAATTAATAACTTGCCTCTTCTTTATTTTTTCGTAATGGAGAAAGAAGAAAGGCTTAAAACAAAAAAACAAAAAAATGGCACAGTTGAATTTTGGCGGTACTACAGAAACCGTAGTAATCCGTGATGAATTTCCATTGGAAAAGGCTCGTGAAGTATTAAAAAATGAAACAATCGCTGTAATCGGTTACGGTGTACAAGGTCCTGGACAAGCATTGAATCTGCGTGATAACGGTTTTAATGTAATCGTTGGTCAGCGTCCGGGTAAAACATACGATAAAGCAGTAGCTGACGGATGGGTTCCGGGTGAAACTTTATTCGGCATTGAAGAGGCTTGTGAGAAAGGTACAGTCGTTATGTGTTTGTTGTCTGATGCGGCAGTAATGTCTGTATGGCCAACTATCAAACCTTACCTGACTGCCGGAAAAGCTCTTTATTTCTCTCATGGCTTCGCTATCACATGGAGTGATCGCACAGGTGTAGTTCCTCCAAAAGATATCGACGTGATTATGGTGGCTCCTAAAGGTTCGGGTACTTCTTTGCGTACCATGTTCCTCGAAGGTCGCGGTTTGAACTCTTCTTACGCTATCTATCAGGATGCAACAGGCAATGCAATGGACAGAACAATTGCACTGGGTATCGGTATCGGTTCAGGTTATTTGTTTGAAACAACTTTCAGCCGTGAAGCTACTTCCGACCTGACAGGAGAACGTGGTTCACTGATGGGTGCAATCCAAGGTTTGTTGTTGGCACAGTACGAAGTTTTGCGTGAAAACGGACACAGCCCTTCTGAAGCATTCAACGAAACGGTAGAAGAACTGACTCAGTCACTGATGCCGTTGTTCGCAAAGAATGGTATGGACTGGATGTACGCTAACTGCTCTACTACAGCTCAACGTGGTGCTCTCGACTGGATGGGCCCGTTCCATGACGCTATCAAACCGGTAGTTGAAAAATTGTATCACAGTGTAAAGACTGGTAACGAAGCGCAGATTTCAATCGACTCCAACTCTAAACCGGATTATCGTGAGAAACTGGAAGAAGAACTGAAAGCATTGCGCGAAAGCGAAATGTGGCAGACTGCTGTAACAGTTCGCAAACTTCGTCCGGAAAATAACTAATCAGACTTATTATATAAGCTTTTCAAAAGGCGGGAAAATCGTATTTTCCTGCCTTTTCTATGTAAATATCACTTTTTAAAACGATAGAAAAGGGGTAAAAGAAGAAAAAAGATTAAAAGACACTGATAATGTAGGTAAAAAAGAGCATTTATTATTACCTTTACGCCAACAAATAAAACAGAAAAGGCAATGAAGACACTTTTTACTTTCAGAAGATTGATATGTATGCAGAAAATTTCTTCTTTAATAAGTAGTATATCAGAATGTTACATCAAAAGATATTTAAGTTATTCTCTACCGAATAGTAGAAATAATACCATTTCAAGTCCTTTTAATATTTCGTGCTCCATTAGTAATTCGTTGGTATGATGCAGAGGTTTCATTCTGTAGCAGGAATGAACATGCGTTAAAACGTGTTTAAAAAGTTTTTGGAGCAGAATTTAGTGGGAAAATAACATTGTTTGTTTTGTTTGTAAATAGGGGTCCTCTTTCGTGAGAAAGGGGGCTTCTTTTTTTATCGAAACAATTCAGGAAAAGACCGCTTCCTGATCGTAGGGGGAGGTGGTAGGTGAGTATATTAGTCCTTCGTATCCTTTTGTTACAAATTAGAAGTTAAAAACATCTATTGTAGGAGACATATACATTCGAGAATTAAGTAGATTCTATTGTCATCTGTCAGCTTTTAGTATTTAAACATCTACAAAACAGTCGTTTATATCATGACAATAAGACCTGATAATAAGGCTGACAATAGAAAAACAGGCGTTTTATTGTCAGCCTCTTTTTTCAATTCTGATAGGAGGCATCAATGATTTCTCTTATTCTTGCGAATCTTGAAGGGGATAAATGACAGGGCGGATGTTTTTGCTTGCTCATCTGTAGAAAGCTGTTGTTTCGTGTTTATGGAATTGTCGTTTCCTTGCTTGGAACTGTTGTTTCTTCTATTGGAAACGGTTGTGCCAAAGGCTTGGCACAGTTGTGCCATCGTGTTGGCACGGTTGTGTCACTACGTTGGCACAACTGTTTTACCGGTATGGCACAACTGCTTTGATTGGTTGTCATGAGCAAAGTGAGCGCTCAAAAAATACAAGGAGAAGGAGAGGATATTTAAATTGCAGGATTTATCTTTGGGTAATGGGCTGACAATAAAACGCCTGTTTTTCTACTGTCAGCCTTATTATCAGGTCTTATTGTCATGATATAAACGGCTGTTTCGTAGATGTTTAAATACTAAAAGCTGACAGATGACAATAGAATGCCCGAAAAACTCTTATGTAGAAGCAACTCGGACCCGTTGATTTCTCTATATGAAATAGGGGATCAATCCGAAATCTCGGTCGTTTTCAGTTTGTTTCTTTCGGTACGGTTTTGAATGATGAATGAAGAATTACTTTGCAGCGTGATAGCGCAGCCAATTCTTCATTCTTCATTTCCGTACAGTATGGAGCTCAAACAGGGGTTCCGGACTGACGGATATATTGCATCAGTTTACGGTAGAATGGATGTTGGGCAAGAGTCGTTGCATCTCCCAGAATTACAAGTTTCATCCGGGCGCGGGTAATGGCAACATTCATTCGTCTTAAATCATTGAGAAAGCCGATCTGTCCATCTTCGTTTGCCCGTACGAGGCTGATAAAGATGACATCCCGTTCCTGCCCTTGAAAGCCATCGACCGTATTGACTGTGATGAGGCTGCGAAAAGGGCGTAGAAAGCTGTTTCCTCTGATTTTGCTTCTTAAGTATTGCACTTGTGCCTTGTAGGGAGAAATCAGACCGAAGTCGATACGCTCGTCCAATATGCGTGTTTTGCCGATCCGGTTAATATAAGCTTCCAGTTCCTGCAGCAATAAGTTGGCTTCCTGCTTGTTGATGCGTCCGAAACTTTCGCCTACAAATTCCTCATGGAAATCCATTTCCGAGGTATCTATCCAGTTCATGGGAGTGTCGAAATCAAGAATACCCCGGTTGCGCACTTCCGGTGCGGCTTCCAGTTCCCCGTTGTAGAACCATTCGGAAGGAAAGCGCATGATTGCCTCATGCATCCGGTATTGCACTTTGAGCAGCGAAACGGCAGAAGGTTTTTGCTGCACGACTTTTTCCATCAAAGTGTGATCCAGTCCGCCACGGGCAGCTTCGATACATTTGATTGTAGGAGGAAGTTGGCAATGATCTCCGGCAAGGATTACGCGGTCCGCTTTCCGGATGGCGATCCAACAGGCAGCTTCGAGTGCCTGGGCGGCTTCATCTATAAACAGAGTGGGAAAGCGCCGTCCGTTGAGCAAACGATGGTTGCTGCTGACCAGAGTAGAAGCTATCACACGGGCACTGTCGAAAAGATCGGCATTGATTAAGATTTCCAGTTCCGTGGCACGGTCGCGGAGACGGCTCATTCTGCTGCGCATACCTTCCCTTTCGGAATAACTTCCCCGACGCATCCGGCTACCCATTTCACGGATTGATTTACGGATTCCCCAGAGTTCGGGGTATGCCGGATGGCTTTCAAAGCGGCGTTCGTAGGTAGAAGAGAGCATTTTGTCGTTTACACGCGTGGGGTTGCCAATACGAAGTACGGCTACTCCCCGGTCTGCCAGTTTCTCGCAGATCCAGTCCACAGCAGTATTACTTTGAGCGCAGACCAGCACTTGCGGTTCGCGGTGAAGCGTTTCGTAAATCGCTTCCACGAGGGTGGTAGTCTTTCCGGTTCCCGGAGGACCGTGGACAATGGCGACATCGCGCGTACATAATACTTTATTTACAGCCGTTTCCTGCGTACTGTTGAGCCACGGAAAGCGGACGGGGTACAATTCACGAAATCCGGGTTTTTGTGTTCCCAGCAATGTATCCCGTAGATCGGCAAGGCGGTTTCCTTTGGCACGGATGGTATCTTCCAGTGCTTCGAACATGGCACGATAAGAAGTTTCATCGAAATAAAGTTGTACTCCCAGCACATCTTCTGTCTGCAGTTCCATCAACGCGCCTGCTCCGGGAAGTACGACTACCATCCGCTCTTCGTCCGCATAACTGACCGTTGCAATGAAATTCATATAACTCACTTTTCCATCAAAGGACTGCCGGAAAAAACAGACGGGACGACCGAATTCGAAGGAGTGCTCGATTTCTTTATTTTCGGTTCGTGTAATATCTATTACAAGTTGATTCAGAGAATTGTAGTAACTTCGACCGGGAGAGGTGGGATACCAACAAAGACCACGTTTTACTTTGCGGGCGACTCCCATTGTTTCAGTCTGCCGCTTGAATTCCTCCTTTTCGTATTCATACTCCATGCGTAGCAGGAGTTGCTGTTGTTGAAGGTCGATGATTGGACTTTTCGGATGATTACTCATAATAGGTGCAAAGGTAATAAATCTTCTTCCTGAGACGAAAATATATTTCATTTTGTTAAACATTCCTCGAATGCCGTTCGTTATTTTTATAGATAGACTAAAAAAACAAAAGCAATATGGTGTATGATTTGACTATGTTAGAGGCTTTTTATTCTGCTTATAAAGGAAAAGTAGAACACGTACGGGCTGTTTTGAAACGGCCTTTGACGTTAGCCGAGAAAATTCTGTATGCTCACTTATTCAATGAGGGTGACTTGAAAAATTACAAGCGGGGTGAAGACTATGTAAATTTCCGTCCCGACCGTGTTGCCATGCAGGATGCGACTGCTCAGATGGCATTGCTTCAGTTCATGAATGCAGGAAAAGAAAAAGTAGCTGTTCCTTCCACTGTGCACTGTGATCACTTGATACAGGCATACAAAGGAGCGAAAGAAGATATCGCTACTGCAACCAAAACAAACGAAGAAGTTTACGACTTTTTGCGCGATGTATCCTCTCGCTACGGTATCGGTTTCTGGAAACCGGGGGCCGGCATCATTCACCAAGTAGTGCTCGAGAATTACGCTTTTCCCGGTGGAATGATGGTGGGAACCGACTCACATACTCCGAATGCCGGAGGACTGGGCATGGTAGCTATCGGCGTAGGCGGCGCGGATGCCGTAGACGTGATGACGGGCATGGAGTGGGAGCTGAAAATGCCGAAAATAATCGGTGTCCGCCTGACCGGAAAACTGAGTGGCTGGACTTCTCCGAAAGATGTGATTCTGAAACTCGCGGGGATTCTGACCGTAAAAGGAGGAACCAATTCCATCATCGAATATTTCGGACCGGGAACGGCTTCTTTGTCGGCTACCGGCAAAGCGACCATTTGCAATATGGGTGCCGAAGTGGGAGCTACCACTTCACTTTTCCCGTTCGACGGGCGCATGGCTACTTATCTGAGGGCTACCGGCAGAGATCGTGTCGTGGAACTGGCAGAGGCCGTTGACTGTGAACTCCGTGCGGATGAGCAAGTAACGGATGAACCGGATAAGTACTACGACCGTGTCATCGACATCGATTTGTCCACGCTTGAACCTTACATCAACGGACCTTTCACACCGGACGCTGCTACACCTATCTCTGAATTTGCAGAAAAAGTATTGCTGAATGGCTATCCGCGTAAAATGGAAGTCGGACTGATCGGTTCGTGTACCAACTCTTCTTATCAGGACTTGAGCCGTGCCGCTTCGTTGGCAAGGCAAGTAAAGGAAAAGAATCTGAGTGTAGCTGCTCCGCTGATCATCAATCCGGGTTCCGAACAAATACGCGCTACTGCCGAAAGAGACGGAATGATGGATACCTTTACGGAAATCGGAGCCGTCATTATGGCAAATGCCTGCGGACCTTGCATCGGTCAGTGGAAACGCCACACGGACGACCCGACGCGAAAGAATTCAATTGTTACTTCTTTCAACCGTAACTTTGCCAAGCGTGCGGACGGCAATCCGAATACGTATGCCTTTGTCGCTTCTCCCGAACTGGCGATGGCACTGACAATTGCCGGTGACTTATGTTTCAATCCTTTGAAAGACAGGCTTATGAACCATGACGGCGAGAAGGTGAAACTGACAGAACCGGTAGGAGACGAGCTGCCATTAAGGGGCTTTGCTTCCGGTGATGAAGGCTATATCGCCCCCGGTGGAGCAAAAACAGCGATCAATGTCAACCCGGAATCGCAGCGCCTGCAATTGCTGACTCCTTTCCCGGCGTGGGACGGACAAGATATACTCAATATGCCTCTGCTGATGAAGGCACAGGGCAAATGCACTACCGACCATATTTCGATGGCAGGGCCGTGGCTGCGTTTCCGCGGACATCTGGAGAATATTTCGGATAATATGTTGATGGGAGCCGTGAATGCGTTCAATGGAGAGACCAATAACGTGTGGAACCGTTCGACAAATACATACGGGACCGTTTCCGGCACAGCCAAAATGTATAAATCCGAAGGAGTGCCTTCTATCGTCGTGGCCGAAGAAAATTATGGCGAGGGTTCCAGTCGCGAGCATGCCGCTATGGAGCCCCGTTTCCTCAATGTGCGTGTGATTCTTGCCAAGAGCTTCGCCCGTATTCACGAAACGAACCTGAAAAAGCAGGGTATGCTTGCTCTTACGTTTGCAGACAAAGCGGATTATGACAAGATACAGGAGCACGACCTCCTTTCGGTCATTGGCCTGATAGATTTTGCACCGGGGCGCAATCTGACCATCGTTCTTCATCACGAAGACGGCACGAAAGAGAGTTTTGAAGCGCAACATACATACAACGAACAGCAGATCGCTTGGTTCCGTGCCGGTTCTGCATTGAATGCCAGATAATTAAAAAGATAGAAATGAGCAAAATAACCATGCAAAAAGATGGTACGCTTTTAGTGCCCGATGTGCCTGTCGTACCTTATATTACCGGAGATGGAGTAGGAGCCGAAGTGACTCCGTCGATGCAAGCCGTTGTGAATGCGGCTGTTCAGAAAGCATACGGTGGCAAACGCCGGATTGAATGGAAAGAAGTGCTGGCGGGCGAACGCGCTTTTAACGAGACAGGTTCGTGGTTGCCGGATGAAACGATGAAGGCTTTTCAGGAATATCTGATTGGCATCAAAGGGCCGTTGACAACTCCTGTCGGCGGTGGAATCCGTTCTTTGAACGTAGCTTTGCGCCAAACGTTGGATTTGTATGTCTGTCTGCGTCCTGTTCGTTGGTATCAAGGCGTTCATTCTCCGGTGAAAGCTCCGGAAAAGGTGAATATGTGCGTGTTCCGTGAAAATACGGAAGATATCTATGCAGGCATCGAGTGGGAGGCAGGTACTCCCGAAGCAGAAAAGTTCTGTCAGTTTCTGAAAAATGAGATGGGAGTGACGAAAATCCGTTTCCCGGAGACCTCTTCTTTTGGAGTGAAACCTGTTTCCCGTGAAGGCACGGAACGCCTTGTGCGGGCCGCTTGTCAGTATGCCCTCGACCATCACCTGCCTTCTGTGACTTTGGTGCACAAGGGAAACATTATGAAGTTCACCGAAGGAGGCTTCAAAAAATGGGGCTATGAACTGGCGCAACGTGAGTTTGGCGATGCTCTGGCAGACGGCAGACTGGTGATAAAGGACTGCATCGCCGACGCTTTCCTGCAAAATACGTTACTGATTCCCGAGGAATATTCCGTGATAGCTACCCTGAACCTGAACGGAGACTACGTTTCCGACCAGTTGGCTGCAATGGTAGGCGGCATCGGCATTGCTCCGGGAGCAAATATCAACTATAAAACGGGGCATGCCATTTTTGAAGCGACGCATGGAACTGCCCCGAACATTGCCGGAAAGGACATCGTGAATCCTTGTTCTATTATTCTTTCGGCAGTGATGATGCTTGAATATCTGGGATGGAAAGAAGCGGCTGTCCTTATCGAAAAGGCTTTGGAACAAAGTTTCCTCGATGCCCGTGCCACGCACGATCTGGCTCGCTTTATGCCGGGAGGTACCTCCCTGTCTACTACCGCTTTCACACGCGAAATTGTGGAAAGAATCGAAAAGTAAATGTAACGATTAAAAACGAAGTATTATGAAGAAAGAGTATTTGATTTACAAACTCTCCGAGGAGATGAAAGAGGCTACCCGGATCGACAATGAATTGTTCCCCAAGTTTGATGTGAAACGTGGACTGCGTAATGAAGATGGCACCGGCGTGTTGGTAGGTCTCACTAAAATAGGTAATGTAGTAGGTTACGAACGGGTCCCCGGCGGTGGACTGAAACCTATTCCGGGAAAGTTGTTCTATCGGGGCTACGACGTGGAGGATATTTCTCATGCCATCATCAAAGAGAAACGTTTCGGCTTCGAAGAAGTGGCTTATCTGCTGCTTTCCGGTCGCCTGCCGGACAAGGAAGAGCTGGCTTCATTCGGCGAACTGATTAACGACAATATGGCGCTCGAACAGAAGACGAAAATGAATATTATCGAGCTGGAAGGAAATAATATCATGAATATCCTGTCGCGTAGTGTGCTCGAAATGTACCGTTTCGACCCCGATGCCGATGATACTTCGCGGGATAACCTGATGCGTCAGAGCATTGACCTTATCTCCAAGTTCCCCACTATCATTGCGTATGCTTATAATATGCTTCGCCATGCTACATTCGGACGTTCGCTGCACATCCGCCATCCGCAGGAAAAGCTGTCCATCGCTGAGAATTTCCTCTATATGCTTAAAAAAGACTATACGGAACTGGATGCCCGTACGCTCGACTTGCTGTTGATTCTACAGGCGGAACACGGTGGTGGTAATAACTCGACTTTCACGGTTCGCGTTACTTCTTCCACAGGGACGGATACGTATTCGGCAATCACCGCAGGTATCGGTTCGTTGAAGGGTCCGCTTCATGGAGGCGCGAATATTCAGGTTGCCGACATGTTCCATCATTTGCAGGAAAACATCAAAGACTGGAAAAGCGTGGACGAAATAGATACTTATTTCACACGGATGCTGAATAAAGAAGTATATAATAAGACCGGGCTGATTTACGGTATCGGTCATGCTGTCTATACGATTTCTGACCCTCGCGCGCTGCTGCTGAAAGAACTGGCTCGCGACCTCGCCCGTGAAAAAGGGAAAGAAGAAGAATTTGCTTTCCTCGAACTACTTGAAGAGCGTGCTATCGCTACCTTCGGGCGGGTAAAGAACAACGGAAAGACGGTGTCCAGCAATATCGATTTCTATTCGGGCTTTGTCTATGAGATGATCGGCTTGCCGCAGGAGATTTTCACTCCGCTGTTTGCCATGGCCCGTATCGTGGGCTGGTGTGCGCACCGCAATGAAGAATTGAACTTCGAAGGCAAACGCATTATCCGTCCGGCTTATAAAAATGTTCTTGATGATTTGGCTTATATTCCCATTAAGAAACGCTGATAAGAACAAATCCTTTTTATGCAATAATGGCTTGTTTTTAGAAAGAACATCCGATGTTCTATTAACATTTAACACTTTGCGGCTGTCGTGTTTCTCTCCCGATGGAGGCTAAGGCATTTATCGTTGGTAGAAAAGGCGCAGCCTCGTATGTAGAAACGCCCTTTTAACACAGCGTTAAAAGGGCGTTTCTACATACGAGGAATTATATATTCTATTTCTTTGTATATCAGTGAACTATGATCTTTCCCTTTGCTGGAGGAGAGATTATGGACAGGTGACCTGTTGAGAACAAACTTGTTATTTTAATAATTACCGTCGATTGAGTCTTTGCTGCTATTATTGGGATAAGGCATAATGTCTATTAAATCAAAATACATTAAGCGTGTTTTTAGATGCGTTCCGGTTTCAAAGCCTGTATATTCCACTTCTTGCGCTTCCGTAGAGAAAAGGTATTTGAAACCGTTTTTCAGATAATAGTTCAGAGGAATATTTTCATTGTAAGCGTCAACAATTAAAAAGCGACACCCTGTTTTGTTTCCCGCATCAATGAACCATGATTTTATGAAAGTCATCAGATCACTACCTATACCCTGATGCTTGTATTCTTTATTGATTCCAAGTCTGCCGATTAATACACCCGGATAGCGGCGCATTTGTTTGGCTCGGGGAATGTCTTTCTGAACTTTCTTTTCCCTGCTGTTGGGGAGGATATTTACTCTGATACTATCGTTAGAAACAGTGAAGGCACACACTATGTCCGAAGGATTTTTATCTGAACGAAAACAGTAACTTTTTCCTAATAGTTGTGCATTATAGAGAGGAGCATCGTTATGAAAGAAGTCGTCTAAGTCTTGGTGCCCACATGAGAAAGGGTCACATTCTTTAATCGTATCCTCATCAAGTACGGCAAAAGTACATTTCTCAAAAAGAAATCCCATGTTTTATAACATTTTAGCCTTTTTGAGCACAGCACGGGCTTCCAGCACATGTTTGCTGAAGTCTTGTTTGTTTTGATTTTTATAAGCCTTGTCCGCTGCCTTAACGAAGTGTTCCGCTTCTTTTCCTTTTAAGGTCGGTATGGCTTTAATTTCCATTGCCATTGCTTTTTCTTTTTATTTAGTTCATAACCAATTGCAAAGATAGCTGATTTTTAATGAATAAACAAAGAATGCCGGAAGTCTGTTGTCGTTTGATTTGTTTTTTATTTGAGTTATTTTTGTGGCCATTCTTTTCTTTTTTTGTTATTTTTGTGAATCTCAAAAGAAAATCAAGATGAGTATAGCTGCCTTTAATCTATTTTTGGGCGTCATGAGTCTGATAGCTCTGATTGTTTTCATTGCCCTCTACTTTGTGAAAGCCGGTTACGGGATATTTCGCACCGCTTCCTGGGGAGCCGCTATTTCCAACAAGCTGGCTTGGGTGCTGATGGAAGCTCCCGTATTTCTGGTCATGTGCTGGATGTGGATGCATTCGGAACGTCGTTTTGATCCGGTCATACTAACATTCTTTGTATTTTTTCAGATTCATTATTTTCAGCGTGCTTTCGTCTTCCCTCTGTTGCTGACCGGAAAGAGCAAGATGCCGTTGGCAATCATGTCGATGGGAATTCTTTTTAATTTGTTGAATGGCTATATGCAAGGTGAATGGATTTTTTATCTGGCACCCGAAGGGATGTATCACTCCGGGTGGTTTACTTCTGCATGGTTTATAACGGGCAGTCTGCTTTTTTTTGCAGGCATGTTTATGAACTGGCATTCGGACTATATCATCCGTCACTTGCGCAAGCCGGGTGACACCCGTCATTATCTGCCTCAAAAGGGCATGTACCGCTATGTTACTTCCGCCAACTATCTGGGCGAGATTATCGAATGGGCAGGCTGGGCAATACTTACCTGTTCGCTTTCCGGACTTGTATTCTTTTGGTGGACAATGGCCAACCTCGTTCCCCGCGCCAATGCGATATGGCATCGTTACCGCGAAGAATTCGGTTCGGAGGTGGGAGCGCGCAAACGTGTATTTCCTTTTATATATTGACTTAAAATAGCGTACTATGGAATCTAAACTTTTTACTCCTGTCACTTTCGGTCCGTTGACGCTGCGGAATCGTACTATCCGCTCTGCCGCTTTTGAGAGCATGTGTCCGGGGAATGCTCCTTCGCAGATGTTGCTCGACTATCACCGTTCGGTAGCTGCCGGCGGAGTCGGGATGACGACTGTTGCTTATGCAGCTGTGACGCAAAGCGGACTTTCTTTTGACCGTCAGTTGTGGCTGCGTCCGGAAATTATCTCCGGCTTGCGTGAAGTGACCGGGGCGATACATGCGGAAGGGGCGGCTGCCGGCATCCAGATAGGGCATTGTGGAAATATGTCTCATAAAAAGATTTGCGGGACCACCCCGGTTTCAGCTTCTACCGGCTTCAATTTATATTCTCCCACATTTGTACGCGGCATGAAAAGGGAAGAATTGCCGGAGATGGCGAAAGCCTACGGACAGGCTGTTAACTTGGCACGCGAAGCCGGCTTTGATGCTGTTGAGGTACATGCCGGACACGGATATCTGATCAGCCAGTTCTTATCTTCCTATACCAACCACAGAAAAGATGAATATGGCGGCTCGCTCGAAAACCGGATGCGCTTTATGGGAATGGTGATGGATGAGGTGATGAAAGCGGCGGGAACCGATATGGCTGTCATTGTGAAAATGAATATGCGTGATGGCTTCAAAGGAGGAATGGAGATCGACGAAACCCTGCAAGTAGCAAAACGCCTGTTGCAACTGGGAGTACACGCGCTGGTCCTGAGTGGAGGTTTTGTCAGCAGAGCTCCGATGTACGTGATGCGGGGGGCCATGCCTGTTCGTTCGATGGCTTATTACATGGATTGCTGGTGGCTGAAATATGGAGTCCGGATGTTTGGAAAGTGGATGATTCCGACTGTTCCTTTTCGGGAAGCTTATTTTCTGGAAGATGCGCTGAAGTTTCGGGCAGCACTTCCGGAAGCTCCGTTGATTTATGTGGGGGGACTGGTGTCCCGTAAAAAGATAGATGAAGTCTTGGATGCCGGCTTTGATGCCGTTCAGATGGCACGTGCTCTGCTCAACGAGCCAGGGTTTGTCAATCGGATGAGGCGGGAAGAGCAGGCGCGTTGTAGCTGTGGACACAGCAACTATTGCATTGGTCGCATGTATACCATTGAGATGGCGTGCCACCAACATCTGAAAGAAAAACTGCCTCCCTGCCTGCAACGGGAGATTGAAAAACTGGAAAAACGATGAGTGAAGAGAAATGGGCAATCATCACCGGCGCCGATGGTGGCATGGGAACGGAAATAACCCGTGCCGTAGCCGCAGCCGATTACCACGTTATAATGGCTTGCTATCACCCAGAAAAAGCAGAGTTGGTACGGCAACGTTTAGTGAACGAGACGGGAAACACAAAACTGGAAGTCATGGCAGTCGATCTGTCTTCCATGTCATCGGCAGCCTCTTTGGCCGATCAGATTTTGGAACGTCATCTCCCCGTTTCTTTGCTGATGAATAATGCCGGAACGATGGAAACCGGACTTCACATCACCGCTGACGGCTTCGAACGTACGGTGAGCGTCAATTATCTGGGACCGTATTTGCTTACCCGGAAACTCCTTCCGGTAATGACGCGTGGAGCGCGTATTGTAAATATGGTTTCCTGCACGTACGCGATTGGCCGTCTCGATTTTCCGGATTTCTTCTTGCAGGGAAGAAAGGGAGGTTTCTGGCGTATCCCTGTTTATAGCAATACGAAACTGGCTCTGCTGCTGTTTACAATGGAACTTGCGGAACGTCTTCGCGGGAAAGGAATCACGGTCAATGCTGCCGATCCCGGAATTGTTTCTACCAATATGATTACTATGCATCAATGGTTCGATCCGCTGACGGATCTCTTTTTCCGTCCTTTTATTCGTACGCCACGGAAGGGGGCTTCTACTGCCATCGGTCTTTTGCTTGATGAGAAGGAAACTGGAGTGACCGGTCAACTGTATGCTGGCAATCACCGGAAAGAGTTGCCGGACAACTACGTTCATCATGTACAGAAAGAACAGTTATGGGAAATAACGGAGCAATTGCTGGCGCAATGGTTCACATGATTTAATCATTTGGGAGATCGCACGTGCATCTGATCGTTATCCGTTTGATACAGCGCAAATGATGAGTAAGAAAAAATGACTGTTCTGTCTTCTGCCGGAGAAAAAGAAACCGCTTGGAATCTGTGGCATGGATATAGGAGTCAGTCCGAAAAACCGGCTTGAGCTCCATATTGTACGGAAAAGAATATATTTAGGCACGGATTACACGGATTAACACGGTTGTTTTACGTAATCATAGCACTAAAACCGTGAAATCCGTGTAATCCGTGCCTAATCCTCAATTTATAATTTAGTTCATTTCTGTACAGAAAGAAACAAACTGAAAACAACCGGGTTTTCGGATTGATCCGGATATAGGATGGATTGAAATAAGAACGGTGGACAATTGAATAGCTCAATTCGTCCACCGTTCTTTATATTACCTTTATAAAAATAAGCTTCTGTTCTATTGACAGTCTCTATTAAATAGAAAGTTCTTTCAGTACATTGACCAGATCTCTCTTGACTGGCTTATCGTTTTTGATAGCCTTGCTGAATGGTACATAAACGATTTCATCATGTTCGATACCTATCATTACATTACGCTGGTCTTCCATGATAGCGTCGATAGCAGCGGCACCCAAGCGGCTTGCCAGAATACGGTCGTGAGCTGTAGGACTGCCACCGCGCTGCAAGTGTCCCAGGATCGTTACACGTACGTCATATTGCGGATATTCATTTTTTACACGTTCCGCATAGTGCATGGCACCACCTGTCAGTTCGCTTTCCGCTACCAACACGATACTACTGTTTTTTGATTTACGGAATCCGTTCTTGATAAATTCTTCCAGTTGGTCGACTTCCGTACTAAATTCCGGTATGATGGCTGCTTCAGCTCCCGACGCGATGGCACCATTCAGTGCGAGGAATCCGGCATCACGTCCCATCACCTCTACAAAGAACAGACGTTCGTGTGAAGTGGCGGTGTCGCGGATTTTATCTACTGCATCCAGAATGGTATTCAATGCTGTATCGTATCCGATGGTGGTATCTGTGCCATAGAGGTCATTGTCAATCGTTCCCGGAAGTCCGATACACGGAACGTCAAATTCCTGCGCAAAGATTCGGGCACCTGTCAGTGAACCGTCACCACCAATGATGACCAAAGCATCAATGCCTTCTCTCTTCATATTATCATAAGCCAGCTGGCGACCTTCCGGTGTAGTGAACTCCTTACAACGGGCTGTTTTCAGAATCGTTCCGCCCAGTTGGATGATATTACTTACGTTTTGGCTCTTGAACTCTTTGATTTCGCCTGTCACCAGACCTTTGTATCCTCTATATATACCTTTTACTTGTAGTCCGTTGTAGATGGCCGCACGTGTTACTGCGCGGATAGCCGCATTCATACCCGGGGCATCACCTCCGGAAGTCAAAATACCGATACATTTAACTGTTCCCATAACAATCTTTCATTAATTAGTTTGACGTGGCAAATGTACAACAAAAAGTTGAAAGCGGTGTTTCATAAGTTTTTTTTCGTGTGTCGAAACCATTAAAAATATTCAAATTGTTCCTTCTTTCTTTCTTTTTATTCTTTTGGGAGGGAGAAAATACCGGTCCTTTGACACATTGTTAATCTTTTATTAATAGCCGGATATGGTCATGTATTTTTTCCATCAGCCATTTGGGAGTGGAAGTCGCCCCGCATACTCCGATAGATTCCACATTCTGAAGCAAAGAAGGGTCGATTTCTTTCTCATTGTCGATCAGGTGTGAGTTCGCATTCACTTTCAGGCATTCTTCAAAAAGCATTTTCCCATTCGAACTCTTTTTTCCGCTGACGAAAAAGATAAGATCGTGTGTAGCCGCAAACTCTCTGAGATTGGGCATACGGTTGGCAACTTGGCGGCAAATCGTATCATAATATTCGAAAGTGGCATCCGGTGAAATGTGGTGTTTGATGTATTCCACAATCTCCTGAAACTCATCCAAAGATTTGGTGGTCTGCGAGAAAAGCCGGATACTTTTGCTGAAATCAAGCTTTTTGGCTTCTTCCGCACTTTCGATGACAATGGCTTGGCCACCCGTTTGTCCCACCAGTCCCAGCACTTCCGCGTGACCGTTTTTGCCGTAGATAACAATTTGCTTTTCTTCAAAGTCTTCTTTTCGGAACTCTTGCTTGATGCGCTTTTGGAGTCTCAGTACAACCGGGCAGGTAGCATCGATGATTTCAATGTTATTTTCTTGGGCAATCTGGTAAGTTTCCGGTGGCTCTCCGTGCGCACGGAGCAACACTTTGGCATTGCGTAATTGTCTGAATTCATCGCGGTTGATGGTAATCAGTCCCATCGCTTTCAGCCTGTCTACTTCCCGGCTGTTGTGTACAATATCCCCCAGGCAATAGAGGGTTTCTCCTTTTGCCAGTTCTTCTTCCGCTTTGTGGATGGCTGTGACCACCCCGAAGCAGAAGCCGGACCCTTCATCTATCTCTACTTTTATCATACACTCAACTTCTGTCCTCTACTTATTAACAATTTTCCCGAACTGTTCCGACAGCCATTCTTTCTGTTGCTCAATACTCAGATTGGAGTTGTCGAGCAGTAAAGCGTCATCTGCCTTACGCAATGGGCTCACTTCGCGGTGCTGGTCGATATAATCCCGTTGCTTTACGTTTTCCAGAATTTCTTCAAAACTGCCTTCCTGTCCCTTTGCTTTCAGTTCGTCAAAACGGCGTTGGGCACGAATCTCCGGAGTAGCCGTTACGAATATTTTCAGTTCCGCATCCGGAAAAACGGTGGTCCCGATGTCACGTCCGTCCATCACAATTCCCTTTTCTTTTCCCATGGCCTGCTGCTGTGCCACCATCGCTTCGCGTACAAAATCAAGCGCACTGATAGGACTGACCTTTGACGAAACCCCCATTGTACGGATTTTATTCTCCACATTCACCCCGTTGAGGTAAGTGTCCGGGCGTCCCGTTTCCGGATTCGGACGGAAGGAAATCTGAATATCCTTGATTGCTTTTTTCAACTTCTCCGTATCGATGACATCTCCGTCGAATATCCCGTTCTCAATACTATATAAGGTGACTGCGCGGTACATGGCTCCACTGTCTATATAAATGTATCCTACTTCGCGGGCGAGGTCTTTGGCCATTGTACTTTTTCCGCAGGACGAAAAACCGTCGATTGCGATTGTTATCTTTTTCATATTTATCTGGTTCTTATTTTACTCGCCAAAGATACGCTTATTTTGAAAATCCGCCATAGATTTGACTGTAAAAGCAACTGAATGAGTATGAAAGAATTAAAAAAGTTAAAAAGCCGGATAAAAAGAGACGAAGAGACGGACGGTTATCTGAAAATGTACTATATTTGCCCAGAGACACATAGGAAGACACTTTTTTTTATTAATCATTATATTAACAAAATTATGGAAGTTAAAAAATCACCCAAGGCAGACCTGGAAGGAAAGAAGTCCACATGGCTGCTGATCGGTTACGTGGTGGTATTGGCTTTTATGTTCGTGGCGTTCGAATGGACCCAGCGTGATGTGAAAATCGATACAAGCCAGGCAGTAGCTGATGTCGTTTTTGAAGAGGAAATCATTCCTATTACCGAAACCCCTGAACAAGCAGCACCACCACCACCCGAGGCTCCGAAGGTGGCCGAATTGCTGGAAATTGTCGATGATAAGGCAGATATTGAAGAATCAACTACCATTCTTAATGAGGATAACACACCGAAAGTAGAAGTAAAATACGTACCGGTGCAAGTAGTTGAAGAAGAGCCGGAAGAACAGACTATCTTTGAAGTGGTAGAAAACATGCCGGACTTCCCGGGTGGACAAGCAGCATTGATGCAGTATCTGGCTAAAAACATTAAATATCCGACTATCGCACAGGAAAATGGTACTCAAGGTCGTGTTATCGTACAGTTCGTTGTGAACAGAGACGGTAGTATCGTAGATGCAAAAGTTGTACGTAGTGTAGACCCGTATCTGGATAAAGAAGCTCTCCGTGTGATCAACACGATGCCGAAGTGGAAACCAGGTATGCAGCGTGGTAAACCGGTTCGCGTTAAATTTACAGTTCCTGTAATGTTCAGATTGCAGTAATTTGTAACACCAATACATTTAAGAGGCTGCGAATGCAGCCTCTTTTTATTCATTAATCTTCATTTTCATCATGTTTACAGCATCTCAATTACTTGATAAAATAAATAACCATATTTCTGAACTTCAGATAACCCGGACTCCGAAAGGACTCTATGAACCAATCGAATACATCCTTTCTTTGGGGGGGAAGCGGATACGTCCTGTATTGATGCTGATGGCATATAATCTGTATAAGGAAGATATTTCGTCTATTTATGACCCAGCTACTGGTATCGAAGTTTATCATAACCACACTTTGTTGCATGATGATTTGATGGATCGCTCGGATATGCGTCGGGGAAAGCCGACTGTGCATAAAGTCTGGAACGATAATACTGCTATTTTGTCGGGCGATACCATGTTAATATTGGCTTTCCGGTATATAGCCGGCTGTGCACCGGAGCACTTGAAAGAAGTTGTTGACTTATTTAGTCTGACTGCATTGGAGATTTGTGAAGGACAGCAGTTGGATATGGAATTTGAGTCGCGCAGCGATGTTGCAGAGGACGAATATATTGAGATGATTCGTTTGAAAACAGCTGTATTGCTTGCCGCAAGCCTGAAGATTGGCGCGATTCTGGCAGGAGCATCTGCCGCTGACGCGGAGAATCTTTATAATTTCGGAATACAAATAGGAGTTGCATTCCAGTTGCAGGATGATTTACTGGATGTTTATGGCGATCCGGAAGTGTTCGGAAAGAAAATCGGTGGAGACATCCTTTGCAATAAAAAGACATACATGCTGATCAAAGCACTGGAACGCGCAGATGGAAAGCAGCAGGAAGAACTGAACGGTTGGCTGAATGCAGAGAATTGTCAGCCGGCAGAAAAAATAGCGGCAGTTACCGAAATCTATAATCAGCTGGCTATCCGCAGCGTTTGTGAAAACAAAATGCGTGAGTATTATACACTTGCTATGGAAAGCCTTGAGGCAGTTGCGGTTGCCGGAGAGAAGAAAAAAGAACTTAAAAGTTTAGTGAAATTGCTAATGTATCGGGAAATGTAGTAAAGTGGGAGAGAAATGCCTTACAGACGATTGCCAAATACGGATCAAGCCAGAGTACGGGCGCTGAAAGCAGCGGTCGAGAAGGGTGATGTGTATAATGTGCGGGATCTGGCTATCTCATTGAAAACATTATTTGATGCCCGTAATTTTCTGTTGAAGTTTGAAGCTGCGCAAATTTACTATACACAATGTTATGATAATCAGTCGAGAGCCAGTCGCAAGCATCAGGCGAATGTGAGAATGGCACGGCTGTATATTTCTCACTTTATTCAGGTGCTCAATCTTGCAGTGCTCCGTGATGAGATCAAACCGGTGCATAAAGAACTGTATGGGCTTCCCGAAGCGAATGTGGTGCCGGATTTATTAAGCGAAGCATCTTTGGTAGAGTGGGGGAGGAAAATCATTGATGGCGAGCAGCGGCGAATCTCTCAAGGGGGAATCCCCATTTATAACCCGACTATTGCACGCGTAAAAGTGCATTACGATATTTTTCTGGATAGCTATGAACGTCAGAAAGGATACCAGTCCGCAACAAACCGGAGCTTGGATGAGTTGGCCTCGATGCGTGACCGTGCTGATGAACTGATTCTGGATATATGGAATCAGGTGGAAGCCAAGTTTCAGGGAATAAATCCCAATGAAACCCGATTGGAAAAATGTCGTGACTATGGGCTGGTATATTATTACCGCTCCAATGAGAAAGTGAAAGAAGAAAGCGAATTATCATGTTAATAGATACTCATTCCCATCTGTTTTTAGAAGAATTTTCCGATGACCTGCCACAGGTAATGGAGCGTGCGCGGCAAGCCGGCGTTTCGCGTATTTTCATGCCCAATATTGACAGTACGACAATTGAACCGATGCTGTCGGTCTGCGCGGATTATCCGGAATATTGTTATCCGATGATCGGGCTCCATCCTACTTCGGTGAACGAGTCGTATAAACAGGAGATGGCAATTGTCCGGGAGCGTTTGGAAGCCCCTCATCACTTTGTGGCCATTGGAGAAATCGGACTTGACTTGTATTGGGATAAAACATTTTTGAACGAACAATTGTACGTTTTTGAGAAACAGATAGAGTGGGCGCTCGAATATAAATTACCTATTGTGATCCATTCGCGGGAAGCATCCGACTATATATATAAGGTGATGCAACCTTATAAAAACACAGCTTTGACCGGTATTTTTCATAGTTTCACCGGGAGTGCGGAAGAAGCAGCCCGATTACTGGAGTTTGACGGTTTTATGTTGGGAATCAACGGAGTGGTCACCTTCAAGAAATCCTCTCTGCCGGAAGCCTTGTTGACGGTACCTTTGGAGCGAATAGTGCTTGAAACGGATTCCCCCTATCTGACCCCTGTACCCAATCGGGGAAAAAGAAATGAAAGCGCGAATGTGCGCGATACCTTCCTGAAGCTGGTTGAAATATATCAGACCACCCCGGAGTACCTTTCACAAGCCACTTCCGAAAATGCACTAAAAGTGTTCGGAATGGTCAAATAAGGTTCCAAAGGTTTTAAATTATATTAATTTGCAGTATTTATTTAAGATAAAAAAGGGATAATGCTTTAGGAAAAGAAAAAAAAGGATACATTTGTAGCTGAAAATGCGGAAAACTCATAAGGAGAGGTGCTCGAGTGGTTGAAGAGGCACGCCTGGAAAGCGTGTATACGCCAAAAGTGTATCCGGGGTTCGAATCCCCGTCTCTCCGCAAAACAAAAGTTGAAACGTGAAGTAAATACAATAAATAATAATCAATTAATTAATCTTAAAAATTAGACACACAATGAAAAAGTTATTTGCAATTGTTGCTGTGATTGGGGCCTTTACATTTGGCTCAATTCAACTTGCTCAGGCTCAAGACGCTCCTGCAGCAGAACAAACTGAACAACAAGCTGCTCCTGCTGCTGCTCAAGCTGCTCCGGCTGCTGCCCCTGCTGCAGAAGAAGGTGGTATTCACAAAGAAATCAAAGTTAAATTCATCGAAGGTACTGCATCTTTCATGAGTTTGGTTGCTATTGCTTTGGTAATCGGTTTGGCTTTCTGTATCGAACGTATCATCTATTTGAGCTTGGCTGAAATCAACACAAAAAAATTCATGGCATCTATCGAAGCTGCTTTGGAAAAAGGTGATGTTGAAGCTGCTAAAGACATCGCACGTAACACCAGAGGTCCTGTTGCTTCTATCTACTATCAGGGTTTGATGAGAATCGACCAGGGTATCGACGTAGTTGAGAAGTCAGTAGTATCTTACGGTGGTGTACAGGCTGGTTACCTTGAAAAAGGATGTTCATGGATCACACTGTTTATCGCAATGGCTCCGTCACTCGGATTCTTGGGAACTGTAATCGGTATGGTGCAGGCATTTGATAAGATCCAGCAGGTAGGTGATATCTCTCCGACGGTTGTTGCAGGTGGTATGAAAGTTGCCTTGATTACAACTATCTTCGGTTTGATCGTTGCTTTGATTCTTCAGGTATTCTACAACTACGTACTTGCTAAGATTGAAGCTCTTACAAGCGAAATGGAAGATTCTTCTATCTCTTTGCTTGACATGGTAATCAAATATGATCTGAAATACAAAAAATAATTCGAAATGAGTAAGTTAACATATAAAGCATCGTACTACGCGCTGTATGCGATGTTTGCCATCATACTGATCGTAATGGGTATCTTCTTCTTCGGAGGAGACGCTACAGGCGATGCAGTAATTCCGGGAGTAGATCCCGAAATGTGGCAGCCGGCTCAAACAGATGCCTTACTCTACTTGATGTATGTTTTGTTTGGTTTAGCTGTTGCAGCCACTATTATTGCTGCTGTATTCCAATTTGGTGCAGCTTTGAAAGATAATCCGGCAGGCGCTATCAAGTCTTTGCTTGGTTTGGTTCTTTTGGTTGTTGTTTTAGTTGTAGCTTGGGCTATGGGTGACGGAACACCGATGAATATTCCTGGTTATGATGGTAGTGACAACGTTCCTTTCTGGCTGAAAATAACTGATATGTTCCTTTATTCCATCTACATCCTGTTGTTTGTAACAATCGTTGCAATCATCGCGAGTGGCATAAAGAAAAAAATATCATAATCAATTGAGGATACTCAATTTAATAAGTAATAACAATGGCAAGAGGAAAAAGAAAAGTTCCTGATATTAACTCAAGTTCTACGGCGGATATCGCTTTCTTGTTGCTGATCTTCTTCTTGATTACAACATCAATGGATACAGACCGTGGTTTGGCAAGACTTTTGCCTCCACCACCCGAAGATCAAGATCAAAAGAATACGGATAAGATTAAAGAACGTAACATTTTGCAGGTATACTTGAATAAGGATGATGCTTTGATGTGCGGTAATGATTATATCGGTGTTGATCAGCTGAGAGAAAGAGCTAAAGAATTTATTGCGAATGCCGGTAATGCGGAGCATATGCCTGAAAAGACACAGAAGAATGTGGAATTTTTTGGTACGACTCTCGTTAACGACAAGCACGTAATTTCTTTGCAGAATGACCGCGGGTCTTCTTATCAGGCATATATCAGCGTGCAGAACGAACTTGTTGCTGCATACAATGAATTGAGAAATGAATTAGCTCTTCAGAAATGGCAGAGACCTTATGAGGAATTGAATGACGAACAGCAAAAAGCAATTCGTGAAATCTATCCGCAGAGAATTTCTGAGGCAGAACCTAAAAAATACGGAGAAAGGAGGTAAGTAATGGGAAAATTTAATAAAACTGGTAAACGTGAAATGCCGGCATTGAATACTTCTTCATTGCCTGACCTTATCTTTACTTTGTTGTTCTTCTTTATGATTGTAACAACAATGCGTGAGGTTACTTTAAAAGTACAGTTCACACTTCCGGAAGGTACTGAGCTCGAAAAACTGGAGAAGAAATCACTGGTAACATTCATTTATGTGGGTGAACCGACTCAGGAATATCGTGCGAAAATGGGTACTGAAAGTCGTATTCAGCTCAACGACAGCTACGCTGAAGTGGGCGAAGTACAAGACTTCATTTTCCAGGAACGCGCAAGTATGAATGAGGGTGACCAAGCTAAGATGACTGTGTCTCTGAAAGTAGACCAAAAAACAAAAATGGGTATTATCACTGACGTGAAGAATGCTCTTAGAAAATCTTACGCTTTGAAGATTAACTATTCGTCTACTAAACGTGGTGAGAAATAAACAGTTAATTTGATATATAAGAGAAGGGTGTCCAAGCAATTGGACACCCTTTCTTTTTTGATGCTGTTTGTATTTTGTCAGGTTTTGCCTGAACTTATATTTCAAGTTGCTTTATTCTTTGACTCCATAAACTACTGTGTGAAGTTTATGTCTTATTTCTTCATAATCCTTTTCTGCATCCAGATTACCGTGCACCATCAGATACATGGGCAGGAAGTCATCTCCTGCTTTGTAGGGTGGTTGATAGTAATCTTTTTCCCAAAGTGTGAATCCATGGCGTTGGTAGAAATTGATACGGCGTTTAGCCATCTCCTCTACCGGGCGTTCCACTTCCAGAACAATGGGGTATTTTAGGTGTTCACACAGGTGCTCTAAAGTGCGTTTGCCGTAACCTCCGTTGCGCAATGCCGGATTGGTGGCGAAATGCTCTACATAGTAGAATCTGTCGAAGTCCCAATATGTGATAAAGCCGATAGGCAGGTCATCATCAAAAATGATATTATTATGGAAGTTGCCTATCCGGTCTGTGTATTCACGAAGATGCTCCAGTTGGCGGTATTCTTCCGGTGGAAACGATTCGACAAGAAGTTCTTCCATAAATTTGTAATGTTGCACGTCCGATGTAGTAATCGGTTGAAATCTGATCATACGGTTTGGGTTTTTAAGTTTGACAATATTGCTTTTCTGTTATTATATCAGTTGTTTTTATATTAGTTGTTTTTATACCAGTTGTTATGATGCCGGTTGTTTTTATATCGGTTGTTTTTTTATATCGGATACATAAGATTTCTGATCGAATTCTTATGACTGCCTGTGACTAAGGAACATAGAACTCGATAATCCGTTGGATAGCACGCCGGCAGACCGGGCAAAATTCGGGATATTCGTTCGTTTTCATACGGCAATTGAATGCGGGACGGTATATGCCTTTGGCTGAGTAACCACCGCCTTCATATACACCTACCGGATAGCTTTGGTGCTGTGTGGCAGGGGTGGGGACAGGTGTATTCGGTGCAAGCATATCCTCCCATTTTGAGGCGAAGTTTACCCGCGTACTGATATTTTGTTCCCATGGTTCTACATCCAGCGGATAGGTGTCCGTCATTACATCGTCTTCATAAAAATACTCATCCGCCAAGCCCGCAAAACTATGTCCGAATTCGTGGACTACTACTGGCTTGAACATGGCATGGTGAGCAGTAGTCAGCGTATATGAGTTGTAGATTCCTCCTCCACCGTACACATCTGTATTGGCAAGAATAATAATGTGTTCGTAAGGAATACCTGCCAAGGCATTATGGATGGCTTTCACCCGGCTTGTAGTCAGATAACGGTCTGAGTAAAAAGTATCAAAATGGGAATGAACAGCCGTGTGCTTCCATTGATTCTCGCGGGGCACACTGACTCCGCTGTCAATAGACGGGCTGGCTACAGCCACTATGTTGAACTTGTTTTTCATTGACCGGAATGGTTCATGAGAAAACAGGCTTTCACAGGCTTTCTGCGCATCCTGATAGAATACATTCATTTCTTTTTCCGTATATCCCTCTGCCAAGATAGCTACATCTATGCACTCTTTTTCGTTACCGCTGCGAAGCATGTATCGATGTGGGGTGACATGTGTTGTTCCGCGTTTGTGAATCAAAATATCTTCCGGGCGGACAATATGCTTAAAACTGGTCATCACTTCCTTGCGGGGAGTAAATAGAACAACTTCTACTTCTGCCGGCTGTTTGGGATAGGGAAGTAAGAAACTGTTTTCGAAGCCCCGTGCCGTTTCTTTGGCTTCATCGGTGGACAACCACTCTTGAAACAGTGAAGAAAAGGAATGCTTATAAATACATTGTCCCGTAGCGAGATCTTTTACGATGATCTGCCCGTTGCCTTCCAGCGGAAGCTCGGACAGATGATGCTCACGACCTGCCCAGGAAGGAAGTTGTGATAACTCATCCAGATAGATGGCTTGCTGTTTATTGTTTCCGGTGAAAATGTAGTCCACCCTCAGCGTTTTATTCTGAAAATAATCTGCAAAGTTTTGCGCATAACTTCCTGCTGATGCCAGGAAAAAAAGAAGAATACTGCAAATTTGTTTCATATAAATAGTATATTTATGTTTTTCACAAAGGTACGAACTATTGTTGACTTATTCGATATTTGCAAATAAAAGTAATAAATCATAGTATTTGTTGCCGAAAAATAGCTAACTTTGCATGAAAGATTCATTGATTAAAACAATTTGATTCAAAAATGGGACATCATCAATTAGATGCTTTAGATGAGCAAATTCTGAAATTAATAGCAGGGAACGCGCGTATTCCTTTTCTGGAAGTAGCCAGAGCATGTAACGTTTCCGGGGCGGCTATCCACCAGCGCATTCAGAAGTTGACTAATCTGGGAATATTGAAAGGGTCGGAATATGTCATCGATCCTGAGAAGATAGGATATGAAACTTGTGCTTATATCGGTATATATCTGAAAGATCCGGAATCCTTTGATTCGGTAACAAGAGCTTTGGAAGCAATTCCGGAAGTAGTCGAATGTCATTTCACTACAGGTAAATATGATATGTTTATCAAGATTTACGCGAAGAACAATCACCACTTGCTGAGTATCATCCATGATAAGTTGCAGCCTCTGGGGTTGGCGCGTACTGAAACATTGATCTCCTTCCATGAAGCCATAAAGCGGCAGATGCCCATTATGGTCGACATAGAAGATGAAGATTAATTGTATTAAATAACAGACTTACTGTTTCACGTAATCTACAAAAGCATACGGGCAGAGATGTTTCTCATCCACAGGATGAGCCTCTCTGCTTTTTTCGTGCCATTGAGCGGGAGATACTTCCGGGAAGAAGGCATCAGCTTCGGGAGCAAGGTCATTTATTTCCGTCAGGCAAAGCTCATCGGCAAAGGGAAGTGCCTGTCTATAAACGCTTGCGCCTCCGATGATATATATATGCTCGTCTTCCTTGCAACTTTGCAAGGCTGCTTCCAGTGATGGAAAGACTTCTGCACCGGGACATACTGTTTCCGGTCGGGAGGATAACACAATATTCCTGCGGTTGGGCAGCGCCCCTTTCGGGAGCGATTCAAAGGTTTTTCTTCCCATGATAATCGTGTTTCCGGTGGTCAATGCTTTGAAACGTTTCAAGTCGTTGGGCAACCAGAAAAGCAGTTTATTCTGAAAGCCGATAGCCATTCGACGGTCTACGGCGGCGATGATTGATACTTTACTCATGTCTTTTTTATACCGCTACTATTCCGGCAATATGTGGATGCGGGTCGTAATTCACCAGTTCGAAGTCTTCGAACTTAAAGTCGTAAATACTCTTCACATCCGGATTAATCTTCATTTGAGGCAATGCGCGTGGTTCGCGGCTGAGCTGTAATTTAACCTGTTCCAGATGGTTCAGGTAGATATGGGCATCACCGAGTGTATGAATGAAGTCTCCCGGTTTCAGTCCTGTTACTTGCGCCATCATTTGCAACAGGAGCGCGTATGATGCGATGTTGAACGGAACTCCGAGAAATATGTCCGCGCTGCGCTGATAAAGTTGCAGACTCAGCCGACCGTCTGCCACATAAAACTGGAAGAAGGCATGGCAAGGAGGGAGATTCATGTTCTTTAAATCAGCTACATTCCAAGCACTTACAATGATACGGCGGGAGTCGGGATTGTGCTTGATGGTCTCTACGGCTTCGCTGATCTGGTCGATGAATCCACCGTCGTAGTCGGGCCACGAACGCCATTGATAGCCATAGATATGTCCTAAGTCACCGTTTTCGTCCGCCCATTCGTTCCAGATGCGCACGCCGTGTTCTTGCAGATATTTCGCATTCGTATCCCCTTGCAGAAACCAGAGCAACTCGTAGATGATTGATTTCAGATGTAGTTTTTTAGTCGTCAGACATGGGAAACCCTCGTCGAGGTTGAAACGCATCTGATGCCCGAATACGCTGATCGTTCCGGTTCCTGTGCGGTCACTTTTTTCCGTTCCTTCGGTTAGTACGCGATGGAGTAAATCTAAATATTGTTTCATAGCGAATAATTTTCCAATAAATGGGTGCGATGCAAAATTACAAAAATGGAGTGAATAAATTGGCAAACCATCCGACGAACTTCTTCCACGGTGAGCGCTTTTTCCAGAACTCGGGTGTCAGTTGCGTACAATGCTCTATATCGTTCCGGAACATTTCGTTCAGTTCCCCTGTGATTTCCTTGTTAAAGATGAAAGCATTCGTTTCGTAGTCGTACCGGAGGCTGCGGCTGTTCAGGTTGGCGGTGCCTACTGTGCAAAAAATGTCATCGACCATCATTATTTTAGAATGATGGAAGCCGCCATTATACATATATACAGTGGCTCCTCTCTTCATCAGTTTATGGAGTTTGTAGAGGGCGGCATCCGGTGTAAACGGGATGTCGGAGGCGGAAGAAACCATGATTGTCACATCTACACCACGTTCGATCGTGCGCTGGAGCGCTTTGTTGATGGAGGAAGTCGGTACGAAATACGGATTGACGATGTGCACGTTCTTTTGTGCCGAATAGATGGACATCGCATAAGCATGACTGAGCATGCGGCTGTTTTTCTTCGGTGTACGGTCGACAATGGCGACTACTACCTGGGTGCTGTCCGACTGCCCCTTGTGGAGGGGGAAGTAGGCTTCGCCACCGATGTTTTGTTTAGTCTCTTTGTTCCATATGGTGAGAAATATTTCTTGCAGATCATTGACAGCATCCCCTTCGATTCTCATGTGCATATCACGCCATGTACCGATTTTGGGGAGTCCGTTGATGTAATAGTCGGCGATGTTCATTCCTCCCGTATAGGCGACTTCACCGTCGATAACGGCTATTTTCCGGTGGTCGCGGTGGGCCGCATGGTTGATATATGGGAAGGTGAACGGATCGAATTTGACAATCTCGATTCCCTGTTCGCGTATTTTCTTGAGATGCTTTTTTTTGAGCGGTTTGTTGTTCGACCAGTTGCCGAACGCATCGAACATGGCCCGTACTTCCACCCCTTCTTTCACTTTTTCGGCCAGTAGGGCAAATAACGCATTGGCTATCGAATCGTTGCGGAAATTAAAATATTCCAGGTGGATATGATGTTTGGCCTCACGGATGGCGCTGAATAAATCGATAAACTTCTCTCGTCCGCTTTTTAGCAGCTTGACTTTGTTATTGTCGGATATAGGAATCCCCGACTCTGACAAGAAACGTAATACAAGGGAATCGCTTGTCAGGGCTATAGAGTCTCTGGGGTGTGTCATCAAACTGTCGATGACATCCGCTTGAGCACGGAATAAAGACAAAAACAGGAATAAAATAAATATACGTAGTTTCAAAACTCTTCTCGCTATTTTAGTTTACAAGGTAACAAAGATACAACATCTATGTTTGGAGCTATCGGGAGATAAGGATATATTTATTATAATTTAACAGAAAAAACAACAGGGAATCTCTTCAATAATAACGGAGCCCGGTGTAATAGGAGCTGATCAGACTGCTCTCTATTCTAATGTTTCTTCAATGATAACTTGAGTCCGATGTAATAAGCACTCGTCTGTTTTTTCCTTTTTTTGGGGGGGAAAGGAAAAGGTAAAAGGGGGCAGTCCGGAAACCCTGTTTGAACTCCATACTGTGCTGATATGAACTAATGATTCTTTTTTTAGACATAAGCCCCAAAGAACAAATTTGCTATAAAAGCTATGCAGGAAATATGTTCTTTTGTTCTTATGTCTAAAGTCGATTCAAAACGAATCGGAAAAGAATATATTTAGGCACGGATTACACGGATTTCACGGTTTTAGTGCTATGATTACGTAAAACAACCGTGTTAATCCGTGTAATCCGTGCCTAATCCTCAATTTATAATTTAGTTCATTTCCGTACAGAAAGAAACAATCAGAAAACAACCGGGGTTTCAGATTGATCCGGTAAAAGCTTTGTAAATAGGTGTCAATAAGTTCTTTACCTGTTTACAAAGCTTTCTGTTTCTGCTTCCGTCGTAGTGTCACAGCAGTGCCAAGGTTTGTCACGGCTGTTCCCTTCGGGTGTCAGGGTTGTGCCAACGGGCTGTCACAGTTGTGCCACCGCGATGGCACTGCTGTGCCAATGCAATGGCACAACTGTGACAAGCCGTTGGCACAAGGTACGGCAATGCTTGTTATGCCAGCGATACTACTTTCCGTCCGGCCATGAAAAGCAGGACGACCGTTGCAATGATGATTGATTTCGGATCGAGGCTGGCTGCACCGTGGTTGATCATGCCGATCAGTACTTCCCTCAGTGTTTCCCATACAGCTTGCAGTCCGCCCAGAGTGATGAAGAGCACTGCTCCTACTGTCATTACAAATAGCGTCCAAAGACGTGCCAGTCGATTGCTGCGATCGGGCAGTTGGTGCATGACGCGACGGCTGAATCCGTTGTCGGCTATTTCCCGCTTGTTCTCTGCGAAGAAATCTTTCAGAAGTTTATCATTATCTATTTCCGTCATAACCGTTTCTTGTTAAATACGTTGCTAATTTCTCTTTTCCACGCGACAGGTGGCTTTTCACTGTTCCTGCCGGTATTCCCATGATTCCTGCAATCTTGTCGATGCTTACATCTTCCATGTAAAACAGCGTGATGCAGGTTCGTTCCACTTCCTTCAGCGATTTGAGTGACTGATAAACATCCATTGTCTGCCCTATGTTCGCTTGTTCCGTGTAGTTGGCAGCGTCTACTTCCCTGGTATCCAGGTCCGCCATCTCCTTTCGGCTGCGAATATAGTCATAAAATATATTATAAGCAATACGATACAGCCACGTAGAGAAACTCGACAAGTTTCGGAAAGAAGCCAGATTGGTGTATGCTTTGATGAAGGTATCTTGCGCCAGATCGTCACTCAATTCGTTGTCACCGCAGGTCAGATGCAGGAAGAAACGTCTGACAGGCGACTGGTACTTTTGCACCAACTGGTCGAAGGCCCTGGTGTTTTTGAACACCACGACCTGTGCGACTAGTGATATATCGTTGAGTTGGCTCATTTATTTTCTTCGTTCTTCTCTTCGTCGTTTTTCTCCGGGATTCTTGTTTCGTTCCTCTCGGTGGCGGACTCTGACTCTGTATTGACAGCTTCGTTTTTTTCTTCGGTGAAGCGAGTGTTGAAATTGCCGGTTCCGGTGTTCCTGCCGTTTTTCTCTCTGTCTGTGAATGAGGTCCGGTAGGTGGACTCTTGGTTATTTTGTTGTTTGTAGCCGACCAGCCATTGCCCGATTCCCATGAACATAACGAGCAGTCCGATCGCTCCGATTCCGAATTCGCCGGTAATCGCCCAGAGGAATATGAAGAGTCCGATGCCTGTGAAGGTGTTTCTGATACCTTGCGTGCGTTGATCCGTCGGTTTGCTTTCCCGGATGAATCCTTCCGGCAGCGGCTGTCCGGCTGCAAGTGCCTGTTCGGCAAGGCGATAACGTGCCTTCCGGTTCTTGTAGCGGAAGAAGAAGACTACAAATATGATGAATACCGGCATTCCGAAAATGGCAATGATGCTGATAATGGCTACCAGAATGCCTCCTCCGACTGCATTTCCGAAATTATTGAACGGGAAGTCGTCATCGTCAGAAACGATGGAGATACTTGCTTTTCCGTGCGGTCCGCGAGGGGTGCTCGCTTTGCTTGTACTTACATGGGTGGTATCGGCGTCTTCGTCATCCATACCGACTACTGTCACGGCAGTATTGCCGGCATTTGTTTTTGCATCTTTGTCCTTGGTTACGGTCACTTTTACGTTTCCGGTAGAATCGTTGATAACAGTGGTCTGTTTCTGGGCATTTGCCAGAGAAAAAATGGTCATCAGGACCAGTAAAGCAATTACAATTCGTTTCATATGATTATTTTTTATTTGTTTCTTTGTCTGTTAGACGTAGTTCGTATGTCAGAAAGTTGCAAAGAGACGAAATATTTTTGATATTTGCAGGAATTAATAAATGAAAAATGAATTTACCCGCTTCTTTTATCGACTACACCCGCGCCTTGTTGGGCAACGAAGAATATGAAAAACTGGCTGTCGCCTTGCAGCAAGAACCTCCTGTCAGCATTCGATTGAATGAAAAGTTGGGAGCACTTTCACAAAATGCCGGCGCAGCCCATTCTTCATTCTTCATTCATCATTCTTCATTAAACAAAGTTCCTTGGGCATCCGGCGGCTACTACCTTGATGAGCGTCTGACGTTTACGTTCGATCCGTTGTTTCATGCCGGTTGTTATTACGTGCAGGAGGCGTCGTCCATGTTTGTGGAGCAGGTGTTGCGGCAATATGTCAGTGCTCCGGTGATGATGCTCGATCTTTGTGCGGCGCCCGGCGGGAAGTCTACTCATGCGCGTAGTGTGCTTCCCGAAGGAAGTCTGCTTGTGGCGAATGAGGTGATCCGAAACCGTTCTCAGGTGCTGGCGGAGAATCTGACTAAGTGGGGACATCCGGATGTGGTCGTAACCAATAATGATCCGGCTGATTTCTCGGCACTTTCGTCTTTCTTTGACGTCATTCTGACTGATGTTCCCTGTTCGGGTGAGGGAATGTTTCGTAAAGATCCCGTAGCTGTGGAGGAGTGGAGCCCGGAAAACGTAGAAATCTGCTGGCAGCGTCAGCGGCGGATTATTGCGGACATTTGGCCTTGTCTGAAACCGGGAGGTATATTGATCTATAGTACGTGTACCTATAATACCAAAGAAGATGAAGAGAACGTACGCTGGATTCAGGAAGAATTTGGTGCCGAACTGCTGCCTTTGGATGTCCGGGAAGAGTGGAATATAACGGGGAATTTACTCGGTGGAGAGGGCGAGTCTCTGAAGGGTTTTCCTGTCTATCATTTCCTTCCCCATAAGACAAAAGGCGAAGGTTTCTTTTTGGCCGCACTTCGCAAACCGGAAGTGGAAGAGGAGGAGAATGTTGTATTTTCTTTTTCCAAAGTGAAGGCTGCAAAGAAGAAAGATAAGAAAGGAGGGGCGGTGACTTCTTCTCCTGTTTCGAAAGAAAATAGGACGTTGGCAGGCAGTTGGCTGAACAGTGAAAATGCTGAAAGATATGCTCTGTTGGCGGAAGAAAAAGAGGTAAAAGCCTTTCCGCAGCAATATATGGATGAGCTGGCTGCCATGAAGCAGTATTTGAAAGTGGTGCAGGCAGGTGTACTGATAGGTGAGGTGAAGGGAAAGGATCTGAGTCCTGCTCATGCGTTGGCTATGAGTGCTTCACTTTTGCGGCAGGATGCTTTTGATACGGAAGAAGTGAGTTATGAACAAGCTATCGCTTATTTACGAAAAGAGGCTATCGCCTTGTCGGAAACAGCCCCTCGCGGTTATGTATTGCTTACTTACCGGAATATTCCTCTCGGATTTGTGAAGAATATCGGTAATCGGGCCAATAATCTTTATCCGCAGGAATGGCGCATCCGTAGCGGGTATTTGCCGGAGGAAATACGGACTTTTTAAAATGAAGAATGAAGAATGGGCTGCGCTATCCACGCTGCACAGTAATTCTTCATTTAGTTCATTCTTTATCAGAAAAGAATATATTTAGGCACGGATTACACGGATTAACACGGTTGTTTTACGTAATCATAGCACTAAAACCGTGAAATCCGTGTAATCCGTGCCTAATCCTCAATTTATAATTTAGTTCATTTCTGTACAGTTTTGAATGAAGAATGGGCTGCGCTATCACGCTGCACAGTAATTCTTCATTCATCATTCTTCATTTAGTTCATTCTTAAGGAAGTATTCCGGTAGGTATTTCCTTATAATTCAGCATGAAACCGATTTGTCTGCCTGTTCCCGGTTCTCCTCCTTCCGTAATTTCTTCCAATGTATAGGATGGAGGCGGCTCGGGCGATGTCCGGGTATCTTCGAGAGGCGGTGTCCCCCAGTTCAGTTGCAGGTTCTTGTCCAGTCGGTGAGATAAGTAGGGAGTTCCCCATAAGATGAATTTATGTTCTGAGGGCGGTGCTGCGTCCAGCGAAAAAGTAAGGCTTAATGTCAGTCTATCCTCCGTTCCTTGTTCCAATGCATAACTTCCCTTGGTGATTAACTCCAGTCCTGATGAAAAGGCAGTTTGCTTTCCTTGTTTGAAGAAGTAAGCGTCCCGGGCAGCGTTGCTGATGAGAAAGATGTCGTCGATGCCGGGCAGGAGATTCTTGTCTATGTTGGGACGTATAGAGTTGCGAATCAGATTTATATCTTCGTAGTTATCCACTACTTTGATGGGCAGGGTACACGTTTCCTGTGTGGCATTGTCCGTCACTTTCAGGTAAGTGCTTCCGGTGAGAATACCGGTTACGTAAATCTGGCATCCGGCAGGAACTCCGCTCCAGCCGATTTCTGTTCCGGCGCTTGCGATGTGAGCATTTCCAATTTCCAGTGAGTAATCTCCGTTTCCGCTTTCAATTCCCAGGTAGCGTCTTCCACCCATGGGCACCTCGTATTTGCTGTCATAAAACCGGAGAGGAGCGTCGGCATCCTCTTTGCAGGCACTCCATAAAAGAAGAATGCAAAACAAAATGGAGGAGTAAGAGAGGGTTCTAGTTTTCATAATAGTTTAGTGTTTTTATACTCCCCAAATGTAATGCATTCTTTTTATTTATTCAATCATAAAGACGAAATAAAGAAGAATTTATAACTTGCTTTTATAAATCCGTGCCATCGCCTTTTGATATTGATTCTCCAATTGGAGATAATTCTGATGACTTTGATAAATGACGGATACTTCCACAAAATACTCGATCATACTGATTTGTCCCCCTGTCAGAGCTTGTTTCAGCAGGGCGAGGTCTTGTTGCGCCTGAAAGGTTTTCCGGTATTCCTCCATCGAAGTATGCAGTGTCTTGGCTTCCCGATAAAGCTGCGCCAGTTCAGATTCCACTTGCAGGGCGGCGTTGTCTTTTTGCAAGTCGATGTTCAGCGCTTGTGCTTTGGCTATCTTCACTTTGTTACGGTTCTCGAAAAGCGGGAAGGAGAAGCCGACTACTACTCCGTTGAATGGAGTTCCGGTTTCCGTGTTCCGGCGATAGCCGAGTTCCAGCTTCGGGAGCCATTGCGATTTGTTGACGGCGATCTGCTTGCGGGCAACGAGGCTTTCGTTGTTGAACGCCATCAGGGTGCGGTCGGCAGAAAGCACTTCCGATTTCAGCATCTGATAGTCGGCGGGGAAAGGCGTTGCGGGATACGCGCTTTCTTCGAAAACTACGGGGATGTTGCCGTTCAATGTGTTCAGTTCCTGCAGTTTATTACGCAGGGCGGTCTCATTGAGCGAAGTTTCCGTTTTGACATTCAGCAGTTCCAGATTGATTTTATTCGTTTCCAGTACGTTCGCATCTCCGGTTTGCAGGCGTTTAGCGTACATTTTGGCGAGTTCTTCCGCATTGCGCAGCCGTTCCTCCAGAATGTGCTTTTGCTGGCGGAGCATAATAATGTCCAGGCACACCTCTTTCGCCAGCAGTAACTTTTCCTGCCGGAAAACGATCGCCTGACTGTCAAAAGCACCTGCCTTCAGCCGATTCAGTTTGTTGCGGGTGGCGTATAAACTCGGAAAATCGAAGCTTTGCGAGACAACAAGTTCGCCAATCGTTTCGTTTTTATCTTTCGCGCCCCAAAGGTGAGCATAAGACAATGTCGGATCAGGCAGGTTGTTGTCCGTTTTGGCTTCCAGCTTTTGCGAAGCGATCAGCTGGGCATTTGCCTGCAACTCCTTATTGTTGGTTTCAATATTCTTCAAAACCTGTTCGATACCGCTTTGGGCGCGCACTTCGCCCGTCGGGGCGAGAAGTGCGCAACTTATCAAAGAGCCTATAATGATGATTCGTTTCATACTTTTTTCTTTATTCGTTTCTATTTATCCTCCGTAGCCGGCTACACGGTTTCTGTTGCAGCCTCTATCGTTCCTCCCTGAATTTCAGCGACTTCACCTTCTTTTTTCCGGTGCATCATCAGATAAACAATCGGAACGATGAAACCGTTCAGGAAAGTCGATGTTAAAAGTCCGCCCAAAATTACCTTCGCCATCGGGCTCTGGATCTCGTTGCCCGGCAAATCACCGCCCAAAGCCAACGGAATCAGTGCCAGGGCAGAGGAGAGAGCCGTCATCAGAATCGGGTTCAGACGGTCGAGAGAGCCTTGTATCACACTGTCGTACACGTTCAATCCCTCTACCTGTTGCAGATGGTTGTAGTGGCTGATGAGCAGCATACCGTTACGGGTCGCTATGCCGAACAGAGAGATGAAACCGATAATTGCCGGAATACTCACTTCTCCGGTCGTGATGACGAGAGCAAAGACACCGCCGATCAACGCCAGCGGCAGGTTCAGCAAAATCACACCCGATTCTTTGACACTGCGGAATTCGTGGTAGAGCAGCAGGAAGATAATGACGATGCTCATAAAAGAGGTCAACGCCAAGGTGCGGCTGGCTGCCTGTTCGCTTTCAAACTGGCCGCCATATTCGATGTGGTAGCCTTCGGGCAACTGAATGGAGGCATCAACCTGCTTCTGAATATCGTTGACAACACTGCGGAGGTCACGGTCGGCTACATTCGCGGAGATGACGATTTTCCGTTTTACGTTTTCGCGGTTGATCGTGTTCGGTCCCATCGAGGAAACGACTTCCGCTACGTAGTTCAGCGGAACTTTGCGTCCGTCGTTGGTATCCACCATTAAGTTACGTATTTTCTCCATTTCGTCGCGTGCGTCGTCCTTCACCTTCACGATGAGGTCGAAGCTTTTGCCCTGCTCGTACACTTGCGAGATGACTTTTCCTGCCAGCGCCACGTTCACGTATTCGGAGAATTCCGGCAAGGTGATGCCGAATTTCGCCAGCATTTCCCGTTTGGGCTGTATTTTCAGCTGCGGGCGTTCGATTTGCTGTTCCACGTTCAGGTCGGCAATTCCCGGAATGTCACTGATGGCTCCCTTGATCTGATTTCCCAGTGAGAACATCTTGTTCAGGTCATCTCCGAATAGTTTGATGGCGATATTTGCTTTCGTACCGGACAACATCGCGTCGATACGGTGGCTGATGGGCTGACCAATTTCGATGTTCGCTCCTGTGATCGTTCCGAGCTTTTCGCGTACCTCGGCAACGAGTTCGCTGCGCGGGCGGTCTTTCAGTTCGAACGGGGCCTCTATTTCCGAAACGTTTACTCCGAGCGCATGTTCATCCAGTTCGGCACGTCCCGTTTTGCGGGCTACGGTTTGTATTTCGGGGATGGTGAGCAGCAGTTCTTCGGCACGGTGTCCCATTTTGTTGCTCTCTTCCAGCGAAATACCCGGCAGCGAACTGATATTGATGGTAAACGAGCCCTCATTGAACGAAGGCAGGAAGCTGCGTCCGAGTGTGAAGAATACCCCCAGAGCAACGAGAAAGAGGGCGATTGTACCTCCCAGCGTCGCACGTTTGTGTGCCAGCACCCATGTCAGCGCTTTCTCGTAAATGCCTTTCATCCAGCGGGCTACGAACGATTCTTTCAGTTCTTTATTGGTCTTGTTGCTGCCCAGCAGATACGAGCAGAGTACCGGAGTCAGTGTCAGGGCAACCACCGTAGAAGCGAACAGCGCCACGATGAATGCAATGCCCAGCGGCACCAGCATGCGTCCTTCCATTCCGCTCAGGAAGAACAAAGGGATGAAGCTGACAACGATGATCAGCGTTGAGTTAAGAATCGGCATTCGCACTTCCTTCGAAGCGTTGAATACCACTTCCAGTGTGCTGAGTCGTTCAGCTTCCGCTTTCTGACGGTTTTCCCGCAGCCGCTTATATACATTTTCCACATCGACAATGGCGTCGTCCACCAGCGAACCGATGGCAATCGCCATACCTCCCAGACTCATCGTGTTGATTGTCAGCCCCATGTAGTGAAGCGTGAGGATAGAGACGAGCAGTGAGAGAGGCAGTGTCACCAGTGAAATCAGTGTGGTGCGCACATTGGCCAAAAACAGGAAAAGTACGATGACGACGAAGATACCTCCTTCGAAAAGGGACTTCTTCACGTTGCCGATAGAGCTTTCGATAAAGCGGCTCTGGCGGAAAATGTCTGTAGAAACTTTTACGTCCGCAGGCAGATTCTTCTGAAGGTCTTGCAGGGAAGCTTCCAGTTTGTCCGTCAATTCCAGTGTACTGGTGGCGGGCTGTTTGGTGACGGTCATTAATACCGCGGGTTTGCCACGTTCCGAGGCAGTACCCAGTTTCGGGGCTTTCGGCCCAACTTTTACGTCGGCGATATCTTCCAGTGTCACCGGAAAGCTGTTCACCGTCTTCACTACCGCTTTGCCGAGTTCTTCCACTTTTTGGGTGGAAAGTACTCCGCGCACGATGTATTCATTTCCGAATTCATAAAGTACGCCTCCGTTGGCGTTCAGATTCATATCTTGGGTGACAGCCATTACTTCGCCCATCGACACCCCATAGTGGCGCATCCGTTCGGGGTCCAGCTGAATCTGGTATTCCTTGATATCACCTCCGAGCACTGCTACTTGTGCCACCCCTCCGGTGGAGAGCAGGCGCGGGCGGATGGTCCAGTCGGCAATCGTCCGGAGATCGAGCATAGAGGTGGAGTCGGCGGTCAGACCGACAATCAGCATTTCGCCCAGGATGGATGACTGGGGGCCCAGCGTGGGTTTGCCTACGTTGACAGGAAGTGACTCGCTGACTACCGCCAGTTTTTCGCTGACGATTTGACGGGCGAGGTATATATCTGTGCCCCAGTCGAATTCTACCCAGACAACGGAGAAACCGTTGGTCGACGAAGAACGGACACGGCGCACGCCGGTAGCCCCGTTTACGGCTGTTTCGACGGGGAAGGTGACGAGCTGTTCCACTTCCTCGGCTGCCATACCGTTGGCTTCGGTCATGATGACCACTGTCGGGGCGTTCAGGTCGGGGAACACGTCTACTTCCGTATGCATGGCGGTGTAAGTTCCCCCGATGAGCAGGAGAATGGCCGCGCAGAGCACAACCAGTCGGTTGTGCAGGGAGTAATGTATGATTTTATTTAGCATGATATTTCATTGATTAAGTTTGGTTCCCCCGTTCACTTTTGAAGAAGCTGTGCAGGGGGTAAACTTGCGTAATTATAACTAATTCTGTGTGCACTACAAGGAAATCCGCTTACGGCACCTTGCTGCTGCCGCTAATGTTCGTGGCTGTGCGCAGGTATGGCGTTGCTTGCACTTGCCAGACGAACCTGATAAGCCCCTTCGGTCACTACGCGGTCTCCGGCCTTGACTCCGGTCAGTATTTGTACGCTTTTGCCATTGTCGGCACCGAGAGTTACTTCCTGCTTTTTATAGCCTTCTTCATCCAGTTGCAGGTATACGAAGAAGATACCTTGCTCTTCCGTTAAGGCGGTGCGAGGTAAAGAGATCACGTTTTCCAGTTCAGAGGAAAGCAGGTAAACTTCGACAAATGATCCCGGAATCACTTCGCCTTTATTGTCAAATTCGAAAGTGACGGGCACATAGAATGAGTTGTCTCCGGACGTTTTTCCGAAGGAAAGCAGTTTGCCGCTCAGTTCTTTCAGTTCGTACACCTTATTATTATAAGGAGTCTGGAAATTGGCGGAACTGATAGTGCGCAGGTATGGATAGTATTTTTCCGATACTTCAGCGCGGAGGAAAAGCCGGCGGTTCTGCGTCACGCTGACCAGTGGCTGACCGATGGTGACGTAGTCTCCCTCGTTGACCAGAATGCTTTTCACGTATCCGGCAATGGGCGCGGTGATATTCTGGCCTATGGCAGAATGATTTTTGGCAAGTGCTTCGTAGCTGAGACGCGCATTCTCGTAGTTCTGCTCCGCTTGTGCGAAATCTTTGTCAGACACAATCTTGTTTTTGACAAGTGACTTCATTCGCTCGTATTCCTTTTTAGACACCTCATAAGCGATTCGGGCACGTTGTACCGGATCACCGTCGGCGATGTTGTGCGAAGAAATGGTAATCAGAGGAGTGCCGCGGCCAACGCTCATTCCTTCCGTCACTTTTCCACGGAAAGAAACGACTCCGGCTACCGTAGCTACGGCAACCGATTCGTCTCCTTGGGCAGCTAATACCTGTCCGCTTGTTTTGATGACTTGCTGGAAGGGGGCCGGTGTGATGGTGCTGACCTTCACACCGGCTGCGTCGGCTTTCGCTTTCGGGAGAATGATTTCGTCGCTGTGTTCTCCGGCTGGTTCACTGTGTTCGCCGGCAGCCTTACTGCTCTTTCCGGCATCCTTGTCGTGGTCGTGGCCTCCGCTGCATTCACCTTCGTGTGAATGGTCGGCACCTTCGGCTTCGTGGTCATGTCCTTCTGTTTCGTGATCATGTCCTTCGTGCTCATCATGATTGTGTGTGACGGTTTCGTGGTCATGTCCTTCATGACCGGTCTTTTTACTATTGCAAGAGCCAAGGGCGAATAAGCCCAGCACTCCTATAAAGATAAGTTTCTTCATAAATGTAATTTCCCTACTAAGTTTTACTGTTTATTTTACGCTGCAAAGATAGAGTAACGCAGATGCAACTTGCTTGCATTTACGTCTTTACGCAAAAACAGAGTAGGGAGGGGCGCGAAGGGAGGAGGTACGAGGAATTTTCGTACCATGCAGGGATTCACGATAGATGTAGTAGTTCTTGACTCGTCTTTCCTGCGGTCGTAATAAATGTTCGATGATCACATCCGTAAACAGGGTGGCGATGAATACGTAGTTCGGACCGCTGTCAGTGTGTACGGAGGGGATAGGAGAATGGAAGCGTGTCATGCATTCGCTGCTGCAGCATGAGTCGCTGGCGGGGTGATGATGGTGGTTGGGGCATTGCTGCTCAACCGGTTGGTCCTGCTTCATGCAGATCATCCCGTTGGGGTGGTGATGATGGGGAATAACGGCGGCTACCAACATAATAATGTTGATAATGAACAGCATCGTTACTATAAATCGTTTCTTCCCTTTCATCCTTTATTTTACAAAAATGCTTTCAAATTTAGTGAAACTTCCAATATATCTTTAATTGTAAAACTTCATTATTTCTTTTCCGACCCTATCCTTTTCTCTTTCTCTTGTTCCTGCAAGCGTTCGAGCAATTCTGTGGCGGAAACGTAAATCACTTTTCCATCGGGCGTGCCTTGGCTAAGGAGTTTACCGTGGCGGGCATTTTTTTCCAGTAGCCGTTGTTCGGCCAGTTGAAGCCCACGCCGCAGTTTATCACTCAATTCTTGCATTTCATTATTTGACATAACTTTTGATGCGATTAAAAAGTTCAAGTTCGTATATCCGGTCCTCACCTTGTTGGCAGCCTTCGGCTACGATTACTCGGGGAGAGACACTGTTATCTGCTAATAACCAATAATCTACACGTGACGCATATATTCGGAACAGGTTGTTTATGCCTGCCTGATAGCGGCGGTAGATTGTATCTATAGGCACATTGTGCCCTCCTTCGTTGACCCGTTGTAATACACGGTTGACTGCTAATTCCGGAGAATTCAGCCAAAAATAGATCAGGCTTACTTTATATCCGGCATTTTGTGCTCTCGTAATGAGTCGTGTATACGAGCGAGTCGCTAATGTCGTTTCAATGGAGAAACTAATTCTTGCTGCCAATAGCTCGTCAATACGTTTCAACATTAAACGTCCGGCTTCTATAGCCATACTTTCCGGATTGAACGGTGATAACCCTTTTGCAATCTCATCAGCATTGACAAATTCTTTGCACAATAATATTTCAGGCAATACAGTGTAAGAAGCTGTTGTTTTTCCAGCTCCATTGCATCCGCTTATAATATATAATTGCCTTGTTTCATCCATTTCAAATTATCTGTTTCAGATATAATGTGACAAATATACAAATACTTTTCTTTTCACCTAAAGCAGATCATGTCTTTTTATTGTTTATTATTTCTTTTCCAGTTCCTGCAACGAGTCCATTTTCTTCTTTTCGAGGAATTCGTAGATGCCGCAAAGATGCTCTGTCACCTTCTTATTGCCGAATTCGTAAACTTTCGTCACCAGTCCGTCAAGGAAGTCACGGTCGTGCGAAACGACAATCAGCGTACCGTCAAAATCCATCAGCGCTTGTTTGAGGATATCTTTGGTTTTCATGTCGAGGTGGTTGGTCGGCTCATCCAGAATCAGTAGGTTGACCGGTTCCAGCAAGAGCTTGATCATTGCCAGACGGGTACGTTCCCCTCCCGAAAGCACTTTGACTTTTTTCATAGACTCCTCCGGTCCGCCAAACATGAATGCACCGAGCAAATCACGTATCTTGTTGCGTATTTCTCCTTTGGCCACATCGTCAATTGTCTGGAACACTGTCAGGTTTTCATCCATCAGCGAGGCCTGGTTCTGGGCGAAATATCCGATTTGTACATTATGTCCCAGTGTCAGTGTGCCGTCATGGTCGATCTCGTTCATGATACATTTGACAAGCGTCGATTTTCCCTCACCGTTCTTGCCTACAAAAGCCACTTTATCGCCACGTTCAATCGTCAGATTGGCATTGCGGAATACGACATGGTCTCCGTATGTCTTTCCTACGCCTTCCATCGTGACAGGATAGCTGCCCGAACGGGGCGAAGGAGGGAACTTCAGCCGTAGTGCCGAGGTATCTTCTTCGTCTACTTCCAGCAGCTCCAGTTTCTCCAGCATCTTGACACGGCTCTGCACCTGTAAAGTCTTCGAATACGTCCCCTTGAAACGTTCGATGAATGCTTCCGTCTCGGCGATGAATTTCTGCTGTTCGTCATAAGCCTTCTGTTGCTGTTCGCGACGTTCCTTGCGCAGTTGCAGATATTGGGAGTAGTTAACTTTGTAGTCGTAGATACGTCCCATCGTAACTTCGATGGTGCGGGTGGTGATGTTGTCCACGAATTTACGGTCGTGGCTGATCACGATGACCGCTTTGCCGTTATTTATCAGGAAATCTTCCAGCCACTGGATCGATTCGATGTCCAGATGGTTGGTCGGCTCGTCGAGCAGGAGTACGTCCGGTTTTTGCAGCAACAGTTTGGCGAGTTCGATACGCATGCGCCAGCCACCGCTGAAGTCGCTTGTCTGCCGCTGGAAATCTTCGCGGGTAAAACCGAGACCAAGTAATGATTTTTCTACATCCTCTTCGTAGTTGGTGGCGTCGATGGAGTAAAATTTTTCGCTCAGGGCGGATACTTCCTCTATGAGCGCCATATAACTGTCGCTTTCGTAGTCTGTTCTCGTTTCCAACTCCTTGTTCAGTGCGTCGATCCGTGCTTCCATCTCGTGCAGATGTGCGAAAGCCTGTGCTGTTTCGGCAAACACCGTTCTGCCGTCTTCCGTCATCAAATGCTGTGGAAGATAGGCTACCACGCAGTCTTTTGGGGCCGATACCTTACCACGGGTAGGCTGTCTGACCCCTGCCAGAATCTTGAGTAACGTACTTTTCCCCGCTCCGTTTTTTCCCATCAGGGCGATGCGGTCTTTTTCATTGATAACGAAAGAAATATCACTAAATAGGGTAGTGCCGCTAAACTCTACGGCTAGTCCGTCTATGGAAATCATACAATTCTTTATAATTTGAGGCGCAAAGATAGCGAAATATATCAATCTTTTTTATAACTTGCGGGCTGAAAAGCATTATTAACTGAAATATGTTGACTAAAAAGTAATTAAAAAGAATAAATTTAAAAATAATATAGAAACGATATGGAAGGCGGACAAACAAATGAATTCAGACCTCTTATCCTAGTGGCTGAAGACGACGACAGCAACTTCAAACTGATCAAAGCAATCATCGGAAAGAAATGTGATATACAGTGGGCGAAAAACGGTGAAGAAATCGTGGCACTGTTCAAGGAATACGGCAAAGAGGCCAAAGCGATCCTGATGGACATCAAAATGCCTGTGATGAACGGACTGGATGCTACAAAGATTATTCGCGAGGAAAACAAGGAAATTCCTATCATCATGCAGACTGCCTATGCTTTCAGCTCTGACAAGGAGAATGCGATGAATGCGGGAGCCAGTGAAGTGCTGGTGAAGCCGATTACGTTGTCGATTCTTCGCGGTACGCTGACGAAGTATTTTCCCGAACTTGTCTGGTAAGCCGTTTTTTCCCGGTAAATAGTCCTTTGCTTCGGTAAAAACGATCTTTATTCGGCAAAACGGTATTGAAGAGTAGAAATAAGGTATAACAACGCAGGCGTTTTTTCCTGTTTTGTATTTGTGATATTAACAAATGGCTGACGGGGATTATATGGATTCTTATATATGAAAATCCACATTGTCCCCGTCAACTATGTCCGGACGTTTCAGTGTAAACCGGGTTTTCAGATTGATCCTGTAACCCGGACGTTGGAGTGGCTTGCCCCTTTGGCGGGAAAAGCCTTTAAAAGTAAAATAGGCGAACCTCACGGTCAGCCTATTTCTGTTCGTTTCCGTTAATTTGTTAGAGTTCAGAAACGACTCTATGTAAAGCTCTCCTTTGAGAGATTTAAGAGCAATTTTTATCGGCTTCCGCCTGCCCACCAAACGGGTTCGGAATATACGTATTGCCCGTCACCGAAGGCTTCTTTAATGGCTACATTGGCCAATACGTCATCTGCTCCGTAACCAAAACGCAGCGGGAATCTGTTTGAGTTCAGCGGATTTTTCAGCTCCACTAAATTCTCGTTTGCGCCTTTCATACGACGATAATCGTTGTAAGCTTCCAGAGATTCGCCGGATGCTCCGAAGAATGCCAGATATTTTTGTATCATTGTTTCTTTTAATGGGTTAGCGGCAAAGAGAGGAGCTACTTCGTTGTCAAAATAAGCTTCAGCAACGGCATTACCCAAAAAGTCGGCTTTTCCACCTAACCAGTTTCTGGCAGCGTCGGCAACTGTATTTTCCAGATTGGAGAATGCGGCGACAACTGCATCTTTCAAAGCTGCTTTGGCATCATCAGTTCTGCCTCCAAGGCGGCACAGTGCTTCTGCTTCAAGGAATTTAACTTCATGATAGCTGATCAGTTGTGTAGGCGCAGTCATAGCCCATGAGGCCATAGACATGCCGTAATTATTCTGTAATTCCTGAGGGGTGCCGTTAGGAGCCACTTTGATAGCATCGATTGTAGTGGCTTGCTTTGCACCACCTCCGTAAGCGACATTTCCGCTCGGATCAGGTTGAGTAAATGACCGTGGGGCTCTCGGGTCATTTCTTTCTGCAAATTTCTCGATAAGGCTTTCGCTGGCAGCAAGACTGTTGCGGCTATAACTGAAAGCCCAGAGAGGATTTAACTGAGAGTCGCCGTCATAAATATCCAGTTTGCACTCTTCACTTGCATCTGTAAATGATTTGCTTACATAGGTCAGGATATTCCGGAGGTCAGTTGTCTGGTTGGCGCTTTTGTTGAGCAAGCGCATTGTATAGCGTGCTTTCAGGGCATAAGCCGTCTTGAGCCACAGGCCGGCTTGTGCATCCGGGTCCGACCCATAGATGAGGTCTTTAGATCCAACTGCACCGGACAGACCTTCGTCTTCGGCTGTTCCATCTTTCAAGAGCGTGATGGCGTCATCCAAGTTCTGCATAACTTCCTTGTAGATAGATTCTTGTGAATCTATTTTAGGCTGCATATACATCGGCGTACCGTCCGGATTCAAGATTCCTGTTTCGCTGAAAGGAGTGTCTCCGAACACATCGGCTACTACCGCGCCGTTGTAAGCCAGGAGGATTCTGGCTATCGCTTCAGTTACCACATTTCCTTTTTCCGAGGGATCTTCCTGGCATTTATTGATCACAATTTTTGCATTCTTAATATTGGCGTAAACGCTGATCCACGCATTATTGTAAGTGGTGGCAGTGGTCGGTTCACCGCTGCGGACTTCTGCGCGGTAGAGCTGGTTGCCGATGCCCGCTTCGTGTTCCATATAAACGGACGAATAGAGTGAAAAATCTCCCCCTACTGTACTGAATGCAGTGCTGACTCCCAAGTCGGTTATCAAAAATTTCGCCGGGGCATCCTGCGGATTATTGGGATTCTTGTTGACTTTGTCCATTGCATCTTCCGTACAAGCAGAAGCAATGACAGCAGTAAAGAAAGAAACTGCCAGCAATTTTCCTATTGATTTATATTTTTTCATTGTCTTGCAGATTAAAATTTAATATTAAAGCCGAAACCAAAGCTAGCTGTTTGCGGCATTGAATAGTCTTCGAAAGCTCCGGACATGTTGTTGTTTCCTTGGCTGGCTTCCGGGTCGAGGTCAGGCATTTGCGCCCAAACCAAAATGTTTCTGGCGAACGCGTTCACAGAAAGTTCCATCCATTTTTTCTGGAGTACTTTGTAGCTCACTGCAACTTCGCGAAGTTTGATGAAAGAATTGTCATATACGGAAGATTCATCAATATCGTTCAGACGGCTGTAGTACACTTGCTGTGCATTGGCTCCTGTGATGGCGATGTCGTTTTTGGTTCCATCCTGTTTGTAACCGTCAAAGATGATTGTTCCTTCACGGTTCTCTGTTCTTTTGCTTACACCGTAATAGTCGGACAGACCGGTGGTTCTGCTGTACATCTGACCGCCTTGTTTCCAGTCGAGAACGGCGCTGATGGTACATTTCCACAGGCGTAATGAAGTGTTGAAGCCCATTACGAAATCCGGAGAAACTTTTCCGATCACTTGCGCTTCGCCGGCGATGGGCAGACCGTTTTCGTCAACCAGTCGGTTGCCGTCAGCGTCTCTCTTGTAACCTACGCCGTAGATGACAGGGAATTTTTCTCCTGCCGATGCGCGAACCTGTGGAGTGACGTAACCTCCTAGTGAGATGTTTTCTACGCCCGGAGCCAGTTCGTCTACATAGTTGTCAATCTTTGTCCAGTTGAAAGCGAAATCCCAGTCGATATTCTTAGTGCGGATCGGGTTGAAGCCCAATGTGATTTCATGCGTGTCGGTATGAATTTTACCACCGTTGGTCAACAGTTTGCTGGCGCCGGTAGAAGAAGCCAAGGGAACTGAGAATATTTGGTCTGTAACGTTTTGGCGCGAATAAGTGTAGTTCAACGTGATCAGGTTGTTGAAGAAATTCACGTCAGCACCGATTTCGTAAGAACGTGTATTCTGAGGTTTCAGATTCGGGTCGAATATGGTGTAATAAGGGGTGTACGCAGTGGTACCTTTGATCGGGTACATAATGGGGTTCAGCGAGTAAAAACCTCCTCCGTACGTTGGAGTCGAGTAATAATTTTCAAGGAAATCCCCTGCCTGTCCTACTTCTGCATAAGAAACTCTCAGTTTGGCGTAATTGACCACGTCGTTTTTCAGTTCCTCGAGTTCTGTCAGGATGAACCCTGCTGACACGGAAGGATAGAAGAACGAACGGTTGTCACGCGGCATGTTGGATACATAATCTTGACGTCCGGTTACTGTCAGATAAAGCATGTTTCTGTACGCAGCCGATACGTTGGCGAAGAAACCGACTGTACGGTTTTTCCATCTTTCCTCTTCCGTTTGCTGAGTGGTGGCATTGTTAATGTGGTTCCACCCTGCGAAGTTGTAGTTTGATCCGTATTCGTAGTATTTCTTTCTGTTGCTTTGGATAAACTCGTTACCGACTACAGCATTCAGGCCCCAGTCGTCATTGATGTGCCAGTCGTAATTGATGGTCAGCAATGAGTTGTAGGTAGCGTTTGTCCAGCCGTAGTTTTCTATCTGGCCGCGACCGCCTCCGGTGTTGCTTCCGTATCCGTAGCTGTCGGAGTAGTGCGTGGTGTAGGCGTCAACACCCACCATGTATTTCGCATTCAGCTTATGGTTGGCGGTGCCGAAATCTGTTTGATAGTTGGCGTATATATTTCCGAAGAAACGGTTGGTGTCTTCCGTATATTTGTTGTTGTCTATCGCCCAGTAAGCGTTGTCAAAACTGCCGCGGAAAGAATTTTGCTTATAGATGTCACCGTCCACATGGCTGGGAATACCTGCCAGGTCGTAGCTTGCGGGAGATGCGTAAACGGTTCTCAGCAGACCGTTTCCGGAAGTTACCGCTTTGTCGATGGAAGTTGTGATGTAGTTTCCGGCGAAACCTGTCGTGAAATTATTGGTCAGCTTTGTTTCTGCGCTCACTTTCACGTTATATCTGTCCATACCTGTTTTGGGGATGATACCATCCTGATGCGTATTTCCCAGCGATACGGAGTAAGAGCTTTTTTCCAGTGTTTGCGCTACGTTCAGTGAGTTGCTCCAAGTCACGCCTGTCTCGAAGAAATCTTTTGCGTTGTCGTAAGCCTGTGGAGCAGCCCAAGGGTCGAGACCTGCTGAGGCGCGCTGCGGCACATAATATTTGCCGGATTGCTTGCCGTGCTTTTGGGTGAATTCATTGTCGGTGTTACCGCCGTAGTTGGAGTCGTTGGGCAGTTCGGAGATTTTAGGTCCCCAGGATAGCCCCGAAGTAGGGCTGTAATTGCCACCGGACCCTTGCGCATACGTTTTCTGGAATTCGGGCAGACGGCCAATCACGTCAAAGCTGACATTGGATGAGAAGCTGACCTGTGGTTTGCCTTTCTCCAGTCCCTTACCGCTTTTGGTGGTGATGATGATCACACCATTGGAAGCACGGATACCGTAAAGTGCCGAAGCTGCCTGTCCTTTGAGGATGTTGATGCTTTCAATGTCGTTCGGGTCGATGTCTACCGCACGGTTGGCAAAGTCCACACCGCTCACACTACCGTTGTTCTGTATCTGTGTATCCACGTCTGGGGTACTTGTTACCGCCATTCCGTCAATCACATATAGAGGAGTGTTGTCTCCGGAGAAAGAACGTGCACCACGGATCGTAATCTGCGAAGATGCCCCCGGCATACCACTCGAAGGTTTGATATCCAAACCGGATACTTTTCCTTGCAGCGCTCCTGCCAGACTGGAGTTGGAAGCTTGCGTCAGTTGTTCGGATTTTACATCCTGAACGGCATATCCCAATGCTTTCTTTTCGCGTGAGATACCCATTGCCGTTACTACTACTTCATCCAGTGCTTTGGCGTCACTTTTTAATACTACGTTGATAACTCCTTGTTTGATCGTTACAGTTTGCGGAACCATTCCTACATAGGAAACGCGCAAAGTTTTAGAAGAACTTGGTATAATGGGGGATTCTCTTTTCCGGAAGCGTTAAGTGTTGTTGAGGCTATTTAAGCATAAAATGATAAAAAGATACCATTTTGAATGATTTCCTGATGTTTTTTTTATGATAATGCCGGTTTTAACACTTTCTTTATGTCGCACAATGTTGCTCAAATATCTCAAAATTAATAATAGAACCTTCTTGTTGTATCTGTTTCTTTGATAAATTCTTTCAATATGCTACTTTATAGTTAAAAACGTAACACTTTTTTAATTTTGATATAAATAGTGTTATCTTTGCAGCCTGTTAGAGACTAGAAGTTTATTTATAGGTTAAATTTAAGAGAGAATTTATGAAAAGAAAATTGATGTTCTTTATGACCTTCCTTTTTGTGGGTATAGGTCTGGTGACAGCGCAGACATCCCGAGTTACCGGTGTGGTAACCGCCGAGGAAGATGGCCTGCCTGTTGTGGGTGCCTCCGTATTGGTGAATGGTACTACTCTTGGTACTATCACGGATATTGATGGTAAGTTTACAATTACGAATGTACCAAGTTCTTCTAAGACTTATTAATATTTTAAAGTCCCTCTTTTTTCTCTTTTTCTGCCTTATCTTATTGTAAATCAGACTATAAATACTGCTTCCGCAACTAGGTTTCACGACTCCCTTACTGTAATCGCAACTTTATCTTCCTCTTTTTCGATATCAGTGTTCTTTTTCGGGCAGGGCTTCGCTCGTTTTCAAGACGACGGATGCTTAGGTTCTACCTTATTATAATATAAGAAGGGCTGCCTCATTTCTATTTGGGAGCAGCCCTTCTTGCTTTTTCCGGTTTATCTCTAATGCATACTTTGATTCATTTGGATAGACTTTTTGAAGATAAACCCTTTTGTTGTGTGCTTTGGGGATGAGCAGCCTTACGGCATTTCTGTTTCCATTTGGAATTTACGGCTTACTTTCATCAGATTAATGATGTAAGTCACTACATTTTGCGCTTCCTGCACCATAGTCAGATAAACCATACTTACCCGGATGCTGCCCGCTTGACTCTGGATGCGTTGCAATTCTTTGCGTTTCAGTTGCGAGAGTTGTCCGTTGAGGTCGTTGGCACGACGGATTTCTTCTTCCATATTCTGATAATCGTTGTTTTCCAGCTTCTTGCGGCATTGCTGAATCAAGTAGGTGATGTCTTCGGCTACATCGCTGAATTCACCTTTTTGAATGGCGTCAAGAGGGTTGAAGTTATTGTCGATGTGTTCGAGGCAAGGCTCGCAGAGGCGCGAGATGCTGTATACCAGTTCGCTGGCGAAGTCGTTGCCCTGGTAGTAGTAAAGCCCTTTTTCGAGCACGGTGTTGTTGTCGAGACGGCACATGGCTACGGTTCCGGTGCGTTTCATCTGTTTGATGAGTTGCTTTTCGAATTTCGTAGAGCCCATGGCACGGCGCAGTCCGCGCAGGTTTTCGTGAATGAAGGAGGTGACGGTCAGTTCGAAATTCGTTTCGGCGTATTCCAGTACTTTGGCGAGTTCCTCCCGGGTATGTTTACGCATCAGTTGCAGGGCCTCTTCGCTGTCGGAAGTTTGCATCAGTTGTTTCAGCGTTTCGTTGCCTTGCTCTTTCGCTTTGCGTTTTTTGTACATCACTTGGCTGCGGATCAGGATGAAGATGGCGATTCCGATCAGTGCGATGATGGAGATGTTGCCACCGTAGTGCAGCACGAGAGCTACGAAGAAACAGATGGTGAAGGCGGCTCCGGCAGTGATGAACCAGCCACCGATGACGCTCAGAACGCCTGTGATACGATAAACGGCAGAATCACGTCCCCATGCACGGTCAGCGAGCGAGGTACCCATCGCTACCATGAAAGTGACGTAGGTAGTGGAGAGGGGCAGTTTCAGTGATGTTCCCAAGGCGATGAGCAGTCCGGCGAGAACGAGGTTGACAGAGGCACGGACGAGGTCGAAAGCGGCTCCGTCGGCTATGATGGCTTCATTTTTACGGAAACGGGAGTTGATCCATTGTTTTGCGCCTTCGGGCATGATGCGGGAGGTTCCGTTGGCAAGAGCCATGCTGAAACGGACCAGTGTGCGTGCCATCGGTGTGCTGCCGAAGTTTTCTTCTCCTTCGTCCTGTCGGGAAAGGTCTACCGAGGTTTTGATAACGGCATGTGCCTTTTTAGAGGTACAGAGGGCGAAGACCATGATGGTGCCCGCTCCGATCAGGAAGTACCAAGGGGTTTTGGCAGGACCCAGCAGCGAAGTCATCAGGAAGCTGTCCGGGCTTGTTCCTGTTCCGTTGGTGGTGTAATCTATGAAGGAGGAGTAGCCTGCGAGAGGAACTCCGATGAAGTTGACAAGGTCGTTACCGGCGAAGGCGAGGGCGAGGGCGAAGGTTCCCATCAGTACCACTACTTTGAATACGTTGACTTTGAACCAGTGGAGCACTTGCATCAGTATTGTGAAGAAGACGAAGAAGCTGCCGATCAGCAAGAGGGTGTTGTCTTGTATCCACTGTTTGTTTTCGGGAGTCATGAAGGAGCTGTCTTTCAGCCCTTTGATCAGCATGAAGTAGATGATGGAAGTAGCGGCTATGCCACCGAACAGACCGATGCTGTATTTGATGTTTTTCGTGTAGTTGAACGTGAAGATGATGCGGGCGAGCCACTGTACTAACATACCAAAAAAGAAGGCAATGGCTACGGACACAAAGATGGCCATGATGACGGAAAGGGCTTTGTCGGTATTGATCAGGTCGCCCATGGCGAGAGTGGCGTCATTGTTTACTTTGATCAGGGAGAGGGCGAAGGTGCCTCCGAGCAACTCGAATACCAGCGAAACGGTGGTGGAGGTGGGCATCCCCATCGAATTGAATACGTCCAGCAGGACGACATCGGTCAGCATGACGGCGAGCAGGATACACATGATTTCGGCAAAGTAGAAATGCTCGGGCTGGTAGATGCCGTGCCGGGCAATGTCCATCATACCATTGGACAGGGAGGCACCGATGAAAATACCGATACCGGCAATGAAAAGGATGGTTTTGAACGAGGCGGCCTTGGCTCCTACCGCCGAATTCAGAAAGTTGACTGCATCGTTACTGACACCGACTATCAAGTCGAAGACGGCGAGGACGAACAGGAAAATGATAATGCATAAGTAAATTGTCTCCATAAAGAAAGTTGTGTATGTTATTTTTTTCGGGTGCAAAGGACGGGATTTGAGGTTGCAGGGGGATGTCATACATGTTACATTTGTGTTACAGCGTTCTTTCTTTTGTCTTGAAACAAAAGAAAGAACCAAAGAAAAATTCAAGGCTTACTTTTTTCTCCTACTCGCTTCCTTCACTGCGCTAAAGGGCAGAAACTCGCTACGCTCAAACAGTCTGCCCTTCTTAACGCTTCGTTACGGGCGCTCGCTTGACGGAGAAAAAAGTAGGCCGGGGGAACCATGCAGGGTGGGATGCATGCGGGGGGATGTTTGAGAGGGGAGTATGTAAGATGATAGGGGGATGTGGTGCGGTGGGGTTGTTTTTTGCTATATTGCTTGTGTGGTTGTAGGGCGTTTGTTGCTGATGGCTTGTTAGTTAGAAAAAAGATGTGGGAAAGAAACTTCTTTTTTAATGGATTGTATTGTCGTTTATTTTTAGGGGGAGTTTGAATCGTTGAGTTGGTTTGCTATTGTAACTGGTCACTTATTTATGTACGGATTTGAGCTAGCTGTCTGCATGGATTTGAACTGACTATCCGCATGGCTTCCCCTCTTTCCCGAAGGAGGAGATTTGAGATACTACCGACTTTTTATTCGGCCCCAATAAAGATACTGCTAGCTTCTCATTTAGCTCAAATCCGTACAGAAATAAACTAAATTATAAATTGAGGATTAGGCACGGATTACACGGATTAACACGGTTGTTTTACGTAATCATAGCACTAAAACCGTGTTAATCCGTGTAATCCGTGCCTAAATATATTCTTTTCCGATTCGTTTTGAATGAAGAATTGGTTGCGCTATTACGCTGCAAAGCAATTCTTCATTCTTCATTTCCAAACAGCCATTTGTAGAAATCGTATTGGGCACGGACGTTGGGTGTGCCGGGTGTTTTTTTCTTGAATACGTTTTGCAGGTTTTCGTCTACCAGGCAGGCTTTTTGATTGTCGGCGAGCTGGATATTCAGCATTTCGATCAGGCTGGTGCGCAGGTCGGGATCGAGGATGGGAGTGACGGCTTCGATGCGGCGGTAGAGGTTGCGGCGCATCCAGTCGGGTGAGCCCATATACACTTTGGGGCGGCCTTCGTTGCCGAAGTACCAGATGCGGGCGTGTTCCAGAAAACTGTCGACAATGCGGGTAACACGGATGTTACGGCTGTATGACTGTCCCGGGATGAGGCAGCAGATACCGCGGACGATGAGGTCGATTTGTACGCCGTGCTCGGAAGCCTCGTAGAGTCGGTTGATCATTGTTGGGTCTTGGAGGGCGTTCATCTTGAGGATGATACGTCCGCCTTTGCCTTGGTCGGCAAGGGAAATTTCCCGGTCGATGAGGCGGTTCAGTTCCGGTATGAGGTTGAAGCGGGCGACAAGGAGGGTGGTGAATTTCGGATCTTCCTTGCCTTGCAGGGTGCGGAAGAGGTTGTAGAGGTCGTTCACTATTTCCTTGCGGCAGGTGAAAAGTCCGCAGTCGGCATAGAGGGTGGCGGTCTTCTCGTTGAAGTTGCCCGTGCTGATGTAGGCGTAGCTGGGGATTTTCTCGCCGTTCAGCCCACGACGACGAACGAGGGCTACTTTGGCGTGTACTTTCAGGCCGGGGATGCTATAAATGATTTTGATGCCGGCAGCTTGCATCATTTCGGCGGTGGCGAGGTTGTTCTCTTCGTCGAAACGGGCTTTGAGTTCGACAAATACAGTGACCTTCTTGCCGTTTTGGGCAGCGGCTATCAAGGTGTTGATAACAGCGGAGTTTTCGGCTACCCGGTATTGGGTGACCATTATTTCACGTGTTTCCGGGTTGTGCACTGCTTCGTAGAGGAAGTGCGTGAAGTGCTCGAAGGAGTGGTACGGATAATATAACAGCAGGTCTTTTTTCGCGACGTAGTTGAAGATGGATTCCTTTTCGTCGAGGATGGTCAGCTTCATCGGTTGCGGCTTTTCGATGCGGTGGAGAGACTTGTTCGGGTTGGGCAGATGACGCAGGTCCTCCAGATTCAGATGTTTGTCACCGGGGACAAGTTCGTCACGGTGGATGCGGAAGGCGTCGATCAGAAAGTCGAGGAAGTCCTCCGGCATGGCTCGGTCGTAGACGAAGCGGCAGACGTCGCCTATTTTGCGCTTTTTTACTTTCTTTTTCAGTTGTGCCACGAGGTCGGCGCTGCTGGCGGTGTCGTCTATCAGGATATCGGCATCGCGGGAGATTTTGATGCAGTAGCTGGAGTCGACGTCGTAGCCGGGAAAAATGAGGTTGAGGTTCGCTTTGATGATGTCTTCGGTGAACATGATATAAAAGTGGTTGTCATGGGACGGAAGTTCGATGAAACGGGGCACTTTGGCGTACGGCTGTTTCATGACGAAATAAGATGGCTTCCGGTTGGTGGCGTTCTTTTCATCTTTCAGATAAAGACGGATAGCGAGGTAGAGCCGGTTATCCCGGAGGAAAGAGACAATTTTGTCCTTCGATACGGGCACGGGTTGCAGGTAAGGGAAGATTTCTTCCCGGAAAAAGTCCTTGATAAACTGCTGATGGAAAGGTTCTACATGTCTGTCTTGGTAGAATATGATATGGTTTTTGCGCAGGGCGGGCAGTATCTTTTCTTCATAAATGCGTACACGGTCGTCCAGTTGACGGTTTACTTCATGATTGATTTCTTCTACGAGTTCACGGGCCGATTGTACGGTTTCTTCATCGCTTTCGGTGGCACCGGATGCAACGGCCTTGTGGTCTGCCACCCGAATTTTGTAAAACTCTTCCAGGTTGGAAGAATAGATGGAGATGAAGTTGATGCGCTCGTATAGCGGCAGACGCTCGTCCAATGCTTCGAGCAACACCCGATAATTGAATGAGAGCCAGCTGATATCACGTTTAAAATAATTATATTTGCTTTCCATGTGCTTTAAGATTTTCCCAAATATAGTATCTTTGCAGGACTAAACAAAGAAAATTATGACAAGAATTGGATTATTGTCCGATACCCACGCTTATTGGGACGAAAAGTATCTCGAATATTTTGAGTCATGCGACGAAATCTGGCATGCCGGAGATATCGGTTCGGTAGAAGTGGCCGAGAAGTTGGCGGCTTTCCGTCCGCTCCGGGCGGTTTACGGAAACATAGACGGGCAGGAAATACGGAAGATGTTTCCGCAGGTAAACCGTTTCACGGTAGATGGAGCCGAGGTCTTGATCAAGCATATCGGCGGTTATCCGGGCAAGTACGACCCTTCCGTCATCGGCAGCCTCATGGCTCGTCCGCCGAAACTTTTTATCAGCGGACACTCTCATATATTAAAGGTGAAATACGATAAAACGTTGGACATGTTGCACATCAATCCCGGTGCCGCTGGCATGTCCGGATTCCATAAAGTGCGGACAATGGTGCGCTTTGTCATCGACAACGGAACGTTTAAGGACTTGGAAGTAATTGAACTGGCAGGGTAGATTTCTTACAATTCATTTTGTCACGTCAGATTTCTTTCCGACCTTTGCACGCAGTAAATGAATAACTCAGACGACAATGAAAGGAATTATTCTAGCCGGTGGAAGCGCCACTCGTCTTTATCCGCTTTCCAAAGCGATTTCCAAACAAATCATGCCCGTATACGACAAGCCGATGATTTATTATCCGCTGTCAACGCTTATGCTGGCAGGAATACGGGAGGTGCTGGTCATCTCTACTCCGCGTGATTTGCCGATGTTTCAGGACTTATTGGGCTCAGGTGAGGAGCTCGGAATGTCTTTCTCTTACAAAATACAGGAACAACCTAACGGACTGGCGCAAGCCTTCGTGCTGGGAGCTGATTTCCTGAATGGTGAGGCAGGTTGTCTGATTCTTGGGGACAATATGTTTTATGGACAGGGGTTTTCCGCCATGCTCCGGCGCGCTGCCAGTGTGGAAAAGGGAGCCTGCATTTTCGGCTATTACGTGAAAGACCCTCGGGCTTACGGCGTAGTAGAATTTAACGGGCAGGGAAAAGTCGTTTCTCTGGAAGAAAAGCCATTGGTGCCAAAGAGTAATTATGCCGTTCCCGGACTTTACTTCTACGACGCTACCGTAATGGAAAAAGCCGCTTCTCTCCAGCCTTCGGCTCGTGGAGAATATGAGATAACGGACTTGAACCGCCTGTATCTCGAAGAAGGCACGCTGAACGTGGAACTGTTCGGACGCGGATTCGCTTGGCTGGATACCGGCAATTGCGACAGTCTGCTCGAGGCTTCCAACTTCGTGGCCACCATTCAGAACCGGCAAGGCTTCTACGTCAGCTGTATCGAAGAAATAGCTTGGCGGCAAGGATGGATTTCGTCCGGACAATTGCTGCTGCTCGGACAGAAGCTCGAAAAGACCGAATACGGTAAATACCTGATAGAACTCTCAAAACAACCCTTGAAATAAACATAAATAATCATATATGAAAACTTATCTGGTGACCGGTGCCGCAGGATTTATTGGCGCCAATTATATTAAGTATATCTTGGCCAAGCACAGCGACGTAAAAGTGGTAGTTCTTGACGCCCTGACGTATGCAGGTAATCTGGGAACTATTGCCAAAGATATTGATAACGAACGTTGTTTTTTTATCAAAGGAGACATTTGCAGCCGCGATGTGGTAGACAGCCTCTTTGCCGAATACCGTTTCGACTATGTGGTGAATTTCGCTGCCGAAAGCCATGTAGACCGCAGCATCGAGAACCCGCAACTGTTTCTGATTACAAACATTCTTGGAACGCAGAACTTGTTGGATTGTGCCCGTCGTGCCTGGGTAATGGGTAAGGACGAACAAGGATATCCTACTTGGAGAAAAGGAGTTCGCTACCATCAGGTATCTACCGACGAAGTGTACGGTTCACTCGGAGCCGAGGGCTACTTTACGGAAGAAACTCCGCTTTGTCCGCACAGCCCGTACAGCGCTTCCAAGACAAGTGCGGACATGGTTGTCATGGCTTATCACGACACCTACAAAATGCCGGTAACGATTACCCGTTGTTCCAATAACTACGGTCCCTATCATTTCCCGGAAAAACTGATTCCGTTGATTATCAAGAATATACTCGAAGGCAAACATCTGCCTGTCTACGGTGATGGAAGCAATGTACGCGACTGGCTTTATGTAGAAGACCACTGCAAAGCTATCGACCTGGTAGTGCGTGAAGGCAAAGAAGGCGAAGTGTACAACGTAGGCGGCCACAACGAAGAAACCAATCTTGAGATTGTGAAACTGACCATTGCCACCATCCGTAAACTAATGACCGAGAAACCGGAATATCGTCAGATCCTCAAGAAGAAAGTGAAAGGCGAAGACGGAGAAATATCTATCGACTGGATCAACAACGACCTGATTACTTTTGTCAAAGACCGTCTGGGACACGACCAACGCTATGCGATTGATCCTACAAAGATCACCAACGCTTTGGGCTGGTACCCCGAAACAAAATTTGAAGATGGCATCGTGAAAACAATCGTGTGGTATCTGGAAAATCAAGACTGGGTAGAAGAAGTGACCAGCGGAGACTACCAAGGATATTACGAAAAGATGTACGGAAAATGATTTAAATGAAGAATTAAGAATGAAGAATTAAGAATTATTATGCAGTATAATAGCGCAGCCAATTCTTCATTCTTCATTCTTCATTTAGTTCATTCCTCATTCTTAATTTAAAAAGAATCCTATCGATAGCAAAATACCCATTAACAGCATATTACGTGAAGTTTCGCCTAATATGCTGTTTAGTTTTTTGCCACTGTGTATCCGGACCATTCGTTTCCATGTGAGGAAGTGAGGAATCAGATAGAGTAATGGAAGGAGGGCGGCGTATAAGTGTCCTTCGAAGAGAAACCAAAAGCACAGAAGGCTTGCTGTCATCCCCAGCATCAAATAAAGATAACTTCCGAACTTCTCGCCAAAACGGACGATGACCGTTCGCTTTCCGCTTCGCGCGTCCGCTTCCCGGTCACGGTAATTGTTGACTACCAGTAAGGTATCAATCAGCAGCCCACATATTAAAGAAGCGATTGTGGTGTCTGTCGTCCATGTCAAGGCTTGTACGTAGTACGTTCCGCCTACGGGGACGAATCCGAAAAAGACGATGACCAGAATATCTCCCCAACCGTTGTAGGACAATGGATAAGGCCCTGTGGTATAAAGGAAAGCGAATAGCACGCAGAGAAGTCCTACTATGATTAGCTCCCATCCGGCATAGAACAACAGCGAAGAGCCGATCAGACAGGCAAATAGTACGGTGATGATGATTCCGTTTCGCATGGCTTTCGGTGAAATCCAGCCTTGTGCACAAGCTCGTTCCGGTCCCAGCCGGTCTTCGCGGTCGGTTCCTTTGAGGTAGTCGAAGAGGTCGTTGATAAAATTGGCGGCTATTTGCATCAGGCTGGCGAACAGGCAACAGATCAGAGCAGGCAACCATTGAAAATGTCCATCCATATAGGCAAGTGCACTACCGATCATGACTGGCGTGATAGCTCCTGTCAGAGTTTTAGGACGTGCTGATAATATCCACGCATACAGTGAGTTACGTTTTGCTTCTTCCATGATTTAATATATAATAATAAGTTTTGGCGGACAAAGATACATGATTTTTCCTATCTTTGCGCCTCAAATAGTGGGGGAATGTGTTATTGGTATTCGTTCGCCATCAGTTTGTAATATCAGTTTATAATGTATGAGCCGGTCTGGCATTCGGAATGTAGCCAATAAACTAACGAAAGAAGAAGTGAAAAATAAAAGAAAATGAAGAAAACAAATATCCTGTTCATAGTATTCGTATTGTTCCTGTTCGTTTCTTGTAAATCGAAGAAGAATGTCGTATCGACTTTGCCTCGTCCTGTTCTCAATGTCGATTCTGTCCGTCCTGACAGCTCTGCCATTATTGACGGTCTGTTTACTCCGGATCATTCGCAGCTTGCTGATCTGAAAGTTTCGACGAAACAGCAGAAGAAAACAGTAAAGAAAGAAACCGTCTCCGAACAGGAAGAACGTAACTTAGTTCTTCGCGGAACGAAGATCACGTCCTCCACCGTGAGTGCTTCTTCCGCTTATAGCGGCATCGACCGTGTGGTAGAATATGATTTCACGCACCGTGATGTTCCCGAAGCCTTCGAAGGTTTCCGTATCGCTTTTATTTCCGACTTGCATTACAAAAGCCTGCTGAAAGAGAAAGGCTTAAATAACCTTGTCCGTCTTTTGAACGATCAGAAGCCGGATGTTTTGCTGATGGGAGGGGATTATCAGGAAGGCTGTGAATATGTGGAACCGTTGTTTGCCGCATTGGCCCGTGTGAAAACACCGATGGGGACTTTCGGAGTGATGGGAAATAACGATTATGAACGCTGTCATGATGAAATCATCCGTACGATGAAGCATTACGGAATGCGCCCGTTGGAGCACGAGGTCGATACGTTGCGCAAAGACGGCCAGCAGATTATTGTTGCCGGTGTATGCAACCCTTTCGATCTGAAACAAAATGGCGTGTCGCCTACGCTGGCGCTTTCACCCAACGATTTTGTCATCTTATTGGTTCATACTCCGGACTATGTGGAAGATGTTTCAGTAGCTAACACGGACATTGCTCTGGCAGGGCATACTCATGGCGGACAAGTCCGTGTATTCGGTTACGCCCCGATACAAAACTCTCATTACGGCACTCGCTTTCTGACCGGGCTGGCGTATAATTCAACAAAAATGCCATTGATTGTCACAAACGGAATCGGTACTTCTCAAATGCCTGTCCGTATCGGTGCTCCGGCAGAAATAATAATGATTACCCTTCATCGCCTGAAGGAGTAGATGAACTTTCGTTTATTCCTTTTTGCCGGATATATTCTGTGATGTACTCCCAAACTTTCGGATGTAAAAAATATCTTATATCTTTCTTCTCGTCGAGTGCCTGACGAATAAAGGTAGAACTTATCTCAAAGGTAGGCGAATGAACTAAGCGGACTGTCTCAGGCAGTCCGTTTTCATTTACCGGAAATCCGGGGCGGGGATAGACAAGAATCCGGTTTTCTTTGACAATGCGTTCTGATTGATACCAGCGGTCGAAACGTGTCCAATTATCCGAGCCGATAATTAAATAAAATTCTCGTTCCGGATAGGCTTCGTGTAGCTTTTCCAACGTATGTACGCTGTATGAAGGGCGTGGCAGATGAAACTCAAAGTCCGAGGCATGGAAATGGGGGTATCCTTCTGTTGCAAGCTCCACCAACCGGAGACGCAGCTCATCCGGCCATAGCTCCGTTCCTGCTTTCAGTGGATTTTGCGGGCTGGTCATAAACCAGATTTCATCCAGACCTTCATACTCACAGAGGTAGTTGGCCAGAGCCAGATGTCCGATATGAATCGGATTGAACGATCCGCTGAATATTCCGGTTTTTAGTTTGCTGCTTTCTGCCATTCTTGCCTTTCCTTCTTTCTGATGCTCGTTTTATCTCCTTTTTACTCTTCCTTCTTTGCTTCAGGTTATTCAGCCTTGACTTCTTACTTCAATCTTTTGGCTTCCTTTTCCATCTTTAGCTTCTTTCTCCATTTTGGGAAAACGATTGCTTGTCTGACAGCAATTAAGAAAAAGATGCCAGCGGCTATCCAAAAATGCAGATAAAGCGAAAGAATACCGAATACTATATCGACAATGCCGATAATACCGCACAGATACATAAACTTTTCAGTCGCACCTTCTTGCTTTTCTATGCTTTCTATTCGCTTTTTCAGAGGCTCTTTCATTCCTTCTCCAGAAATTCCCGGATCACTTTCAGCGTTTCAGCCTTTGCTGTCTCCAGATCATCATTGACAATCACCCGGTCAAACTGGGGAGCAAAAGTCATTTCATATTCCGCTTTTGCGATACGGCATTCGATTACTTCGGGATCATCCGTGCCCCGGCCTGTTAGCCGGCAGCGAAGTTCTTCTATGGAAGGCGGTTGTACAAAAATAGACAAGGCACGTTCACCGTAATACTTTTTGATGTTACATCCGCCCACTACATCCAAGTCGAATACCACATTCTGGCCTTTCTCCAGTTGCTTTTCCACTTGCTCTTTCAGTGTTCCGTAATAACGGTCCTTGTACACTTCTTCGTATTCCAGAAACTCGTTGTTCTCAATACGGCAACGAAACTCTTCGGGAGTGAGGAAGAAATATTCAACTCCGTGTTTTTCCGTTCCGCGTGGAGGACGGCTGGTTGCAGAAATAGAGAATACGAGATTTAAATCCTGCGTCAACAGATAGTTGATAATGGTAGATTTGCCCGAACCAGAAGGGGCAGAAAAAATAATTAACTTACCAGTCATGTTGAATGAAGAATGAAGATTTTTTTTACATCACGTTCAGCACTTGTTCCTTGATCTGTTCCAGCTCATCTTTCATCTGCACGACGATTTTTTGCATTTCGGCGTGGTTGGACTTGCTGCCAAGCGTATTGATTTCACGTCCCATTTCCTGAGCGATGAATCCGAGCTTTTTGCCCTGTCCGTTACCGCTTTCCAATGTGCTGATAAAGTATTTCAGGTGATTGGTAAGACGTTGTTTTTCCTCGTTGACATCCAGCTTTTCGATGTAGTAGATCAGTTCCTGTTCCAGCCTGTTTTTATCGTAATCCATGTTCAAAGTCTTTTCGAGCGCATCCGTGATACGTTCTTTGACTTTCTCCACCCGTTCTTTTTCGTAAGGAGTTATCTTTTCGAGCAGTTGGGAGATGTTGGCGATTTTCTCACGGAATTTCTTTTCCAGTGCAGCGCCTTCCTGTTTGCGGAAGTCCACCAGATGTCCGATTGCTTCGAGAACGGTGGCGCGTACCATTTGCCATTCTTCTTCCGAAAGCTCCTGAATTTCAGTTTTAGACATGACATCCGGCATGCGGAGCAGCGTCTGAAACCAGTCGGTCGGTACGGGGATACCGAGGTTTTCCGAGATAGCCTGAATTTGCTTGTAATAGCCTTCCACCAACACCTGGTTGATCGGAGTTGCGCTCTCCGCACTCTCTTTTTTTTCGATCCAGAGGCTGAAATCCACCTTTCCGCGCTCCAGTACTTTGGAGATCTCGTTGCGGATTTCTATCTCTTTTTCACGATAAGCCGGAGCGATGCGAGTGGAAAGATCCATTGCTTTGCTGTTGAGCGACTTGATTTCTACGTTTATCTTTTTATCTGGAAGTTCGGCCGTAGCTTTGCCGTATCCTGTCATCGACTGTATCATAAACTTAAAGTTTTGTGCAAAAGTACATGAATATTTTAAGAATTGGAAATAATCATGTAAATTTGTATGTATATCTGATTATCAGAGATTTATGCGTACTGTTCTTAAAGTTGGTTCATATCTGTCCTAATAAACTAGTCGCAAATATAGCTATTTTCAATGATACATTTAAATAATAGTTGTAATAAAAGACTTTGATTGCAAAAAAATAATGCAAGAAGTATTAGGTTGATGAAATGTAAGCTCTGATTTATTTGGGGCCAAATAGAAATAGAGAGCGTAAGTAATCCAAATAATGAATTGGACTAGATTGTTGCGCTGGAAATAGTGTTAGCTAATATTGGCAGTGAAGCAGTCTCTATTCATAAATATAATAAAAAGGAGAAGAATATTGGGAAATGCCTACTTTTAATGATTCGGTTAAGCAGATTGGAAAGAGTGATGCAACTTCAAAGACAACAGTTTCACTGGTGAATGTGAGGGCAAAATTCTATAATGAAATTGATATCTCCAATGAAGTTTATACGTAGCTTATTAGGAGTAAATATAAAGATGACGTTAATGATAAAGAATAGTTTACTAAATAAGTGCTTTTTTTCAGTACGTAGATAATATGGTGTAATTATATTTTTTTCTTATATTTGGGGCGGTTCTCGGAAAATAGGGCACCATTTTTATTAATTAAAAAAATAATTATATGGAAAACGCAATTGGATGTATCGTAGGAAATGCATATACCTCCATGTTATCCTCCACAGGTAGACATCTTTCTTCTGCCATATGGGGGAAAGTTAGTTGTTTTGTTGCTGGTGCAGTTGCGGGAGCGGGTGTCACTTATTGTGTTATCAAAGGTAAGGAGATAAGAGAAAAATTGCTTACCCTTATGGTAGTTGATCTTAAGATTTCCAAGACATTCATTTTGGATAATCTTTCTCATAAAAGTTGGAAGCATGCAGGGAATATATATAAAATAAACAATTGTACTACAGTTCATATCAGGCTATCTGTTCCTGAGGATAACGGACGCTTTTCAAAAGGTAACAATATTGAGCCGTTGCATAAGTCTTCGGCAGAGCAGACCGTTGGTGCTTCTGATTTATTTGCCGGAGAAGTGCCTAAAGAGCATGACTTGTTTTCTTGCACCCAGCATCTTGAAACAATGTCTCCCCTTCCTAAAGAAAATGCGGCTGATGGACAGCGAACCAGTGAAGTTGTTGTTTCTTATCCTGTCTTTTCTAATTCCACTTTTTGCCTTCCTCTGAGCAATGAGATTATTGGTAAATTGTTTAATGGAATGCGGGGTAAGTATTTTCATGAAAAGACATCTCTAGAATTGTTGACTTATGTGTTGACTGGCAGGGGTGAGAAGTCTGAGGGTACCATATCCATTGAATGGATTGCCTCTCCCAGGAGTTTCTCACTGTTCATTGGCATTGTATGTGCTCCATATCACAACAAATGGAAAATGGGCAAATCTCTCTTTACCGGGCGTATAAATAAGAATCCCTCATGTGATTTCTCTAGAATGACCGAACTGGGTTTAGTGGATGATAACAGGGTTTCTCCTGCACTAAAAAAGAATAACTATTTTGTAAGAGAGAAAGATAAGGACTTGAAATTCCTTCTTGTGTTTCTTTATGAACTCTTCTGAAACCATCATTCTGTATTGCTTTATCCACTCCTCTTGTCCCTTCCCGGACAAGGGGAGTTTTTGTTTCCTTGTAAATTATTCCAGCTATTTTCTTGCTATATTTCAGCTATTCTGTATAGCTCTGTTTTAGCTTTTATATATCTGAATATTAGCTTGCTACATCAAAGACAATGTCTATATTTGCCCCGTTTTCAAGCTTGATTACATTATTAAATATAATAAATATGAGAATGGAAAAAAGTATTTTAGATATCCTTGGTATGTCTTTATTCCAGACTACACTCTCTGATTTTTTGGAAGGTCTTAAATTCAGGATGCAGAAGAGTGGTAGCGGAGAAGTCAGGCCGGTAGCGACTTCTTTAAGTAATAAAGGATTGGTATACGGCACGTTCGGACTTGTCTTCGTTCTGGGGTGTTCGGTTTCGACAGCTCAACGCATAAAGAGTAGCGGTGTCATTGATGCAGCTATTTCCCAAAACGGTAAGGTCGTTGTAATTGATGTTGAGCGGGCTTTGGACATATTGAGAGTGTCAAATAAAAAATGGGGGCGCAAGTAGTCTCAGGTAATTAACCGGAATAGACAGTTTCGCTGGGAAATATGCTGGCTGTTTTCAACGGTGGAACTGTCTGTTCATAAATCAAGAAAGAACCTATGAAAAGTCAATTGACCTTCGATGAAGTTCATATGTAGTTTAATAGGTGCAAATCTATGGATGTAAAGATAACTTACTAGTAGATATGCTTTTATAACAGATTGATTTTAAAAGGATTACCCTCCTTTCTTTACTTTGTTGCTTATATTTGCTCTCGAAAATTTAGAAAGTAACCACTAAAATCTTAGAAGATGGACAGAAAGGACAAAAATTAGAATCTGTAAACGGCGCAGTACTTCAAAATGAAAAGAAAGCCTTAGTAGAGTCTCCCAAAGCTGATAAGGAGGCTGAACAGAAAAATAATAATAGTAGAAATAACAGATTTGGAAATATAGTATATCCAAAATGGAGGTTATACAAGAGAACATTCAAACAAGAAAATAGAAGAGGACTTGAAAATACATACTCTCAAGAGAACGTGTTGGATTGCCATTGTAATTTCAGTAATATCATTGATACTTACAGCAATAAATATTTGGGCGTATATCAAGAATAAATGGTATCTGCTCCTCTATTCTTTGAATTTAGAGAGTTTAGGTGAAGGCAACTTTATCTTTGTCGGTGGTGGTACGGATGAATGGGCGGCTAATGTTCCGTCAGAATGTGTTCACCCCAGCAGGAGAATATTGGTCGTAACTCACGATACGACATTGCTCTCCCCGAGCCGATAGCAAATGAGCTAAGGATGTTGAAAGCAAAATTGGAGAAATCTGCCAAATTGAGGTTAAGGCGAATGCTTTGTGTTGGATGAGATAGATATGTGACGGATTTTTTATACTGAAAAAAGAAATCTTAGGAAAGTTCAGTGAATCGGAAATCTGTTGTATGGAAAGCTTTGGGAGTATAAAAAACAAGAATTAGTTATTAAAATAAGGTAAAGCAACAAGTTATTTCGATTATTGTATGTTCTGTAGTGAAGAAATAATGAAATGTGAATTATGGAGAGTGATTATTGTTAAATTCAGATAAAACGTTTTATTCAGATCATTCAATATCTATAAGTTTACGTTTGATTATAATTTATTTAGAGAAATAATTTTGTATGGCAACAGTAAAAGTAAAATTCCGTGCATCTTCCGTTGCTACGAAAGAAGGTACACTTTTCTATCAAGTGATTCATAAACGTATAGTAAGACAAATACATACCGGATACAAGTTGTTTCCTGCGGAATGGGACGCGGTACATTCGGAGGTTGTTCTGTCTTCGGTAACCAGTGAAAGTCGGAGAGATTACTTGCTTTCTTTGAAAAATTCTCTGTTGGAGGATAGTGTAAGGCTGAAGAATATTATTACCCGTCTTGAGCGTTCAGACATTGCTTATACTTCAGATAGTTTGGTGGAACTTTATTGTGCATCCACAGAGCATAGTGGTTTCATATCCTTTACTCTTCATCTTATCAAGGAGTTAAATCAAATTGGCAAACACCGTACCGCTGAAACTTATATGACTACATTAAACAGCTTCGTACGTTTCCGGAAAGGGAAAGATGTCCTGCTGGAAGAAGTTGATTCCAGTTTGATGATGAAATATGAGAGTTATTTGAAGTCTACCGGTATTTGTCCGAATACCACCTCTTATTATATGCGGAATCTTCGGGCTATTTATAATCGTGCTGTGGAGAAGGGCTTGACGGTTCAGCGAAGTCCTTTTAAATATGTTTATACAGGGATAGACAAGACGGTCAAACGTGCTATTCCGTTAGAGGAGATTCGTCGTTTAAAGGAACTTGATCTGACAAAGAGTCCTTCTCTAGCTTATGCGAGAGATATTTTCATGTTTTCATTTTATACCCGTGGTATGTCATTCATTGATATGGCTTTTTTGAGAAAGAAAGATTTGCAGAACGGAATTCTGTCTTATCGCCGGCAGAAGACGGGGCAACAATTATTTATCAAATGGGAGAAGCCAATGCAAGAAATAATTGACAGGTATGATACTCAGGGGAGCCCTTACCTGCTACCTATTATACGAGATATGGAGGTAGACGGAAGGAAACAGTACAAGAAAACTGCCCATTTGGTGAATCAAAAACTGAAAAAACTTGGGATGCGGTTGGGGTTATCTATACCTTTAACTACGTATGTTGCCCGCCATGCCTGGGCTAGCATTGCCAAGAGTAAAAATATTTCCTTGTCTGTTATCAGTGAAGCTATGGGACACGACTCGGAGAACACTACCCGCATTTATCTCGCCTCATTGGATACTTCTTTGGTAGATAAGGCAAATAGTCTTATTCTTAAATCATTGTAGAGATAAGATAATCTACCATATAGCCATGAAACTGTAAATCGGAAATATGTATCAAAGGATATGTATGATTTACTGTTACTTTTTTTACACATTAAAACTTTCCTAAAGTAAGGATATAACAAAGTAAAACAGGATCCGGATACGATTTAATAGTCATTATACATCATTCTTAATTCTATAATGATATCGTGCTGGTTATTAAAGAGAAACTACAAGAAGGGATAATATTGATATAAACTAAATTTGTTTAGCAAAATATAGTTCTCTCTATAAGAGAAATACTAACGGGCACAAAGGTACGTAATTTATTGGAAATAACAGCATAAAACAGATGTAATTTTGGGTAATTGCTTCTTCTAGAGAAGGATTTACTTAACAAATGTTTAATTATCATTAATTATATAATGATTGTAATTGTCTGATATCTAAGTTGTTAAATTAAAACTTACACCCTGTTATTTATCTTATAGAGAGAAATAAGAAGTAAGGTTGTAAATAGACCTTGAATGCATCTTGTATGGTGAAGATGAAACAGTCTGATAATAATGGGGAGGAATCTCTTATTTTTGTAGAATTTGATTGTAACTGCTTGATATATAGTTCTATATATAATCGGGCAGGACTAGGATAATTGTCTTGAGGTTTTATGGCGCTTCTGAAGAATGAACAACGGATGCATTGGTATGTAATGCGTGACCTCAAACGTCCCAATGCTAAATTGCCTGCTTATAAGCAGCTCAGTGATGAACATCTAGAAGTATTTACTCCTATGCAATGGCGGTTAAAGTTGAAAAATGGCAAACGAATTCGTGAAGAAGTACCGTTTATGCAGGACCTGCTTTTTATTCACGATACAAGAGAAGTTCTAGATCTGTTTGTTCGTAAAATACCGACCCTTCAATATCGTTACCAGAAAGGTGGCGGTTATTGTCAGCCTATGATGGTTGCCGATTTGGATATGGAGCGTTTTATACGTGCTGTCAGAGGTTCGGAAAATCCTAAATATTATTTACCTGAAGAGATAAGCGATACAATGTATGGTCGTATGATCCGTATTATTGGAGGTCCTTTTGAAGGTTATGAAGGCCGTCTGCTTACTACCCGTGGCTCTAAAGTCAAACGTCTTCTTGTCGAACTACCTAATTTCTTTTCGGTAGGTGTAGAAGTAAATCCTGATTTGATAGAAATAATATAATTATGTACGATTATATACTATTATTCTAGTTGTTTATAATCAGCGTTGTAAGAATATATGATAATTAATTGGGGGATTTAAATTATGAAACACGCATTTGACCGTTTTATTCACTATTTACAGAAAAACTACTTTAGCTATTGGGTTATATTGGGAATCGATACATTCATAGCTTTACTGTGTACTTGGGTGTCATTTATTGGCATTCATTATATTACGGAAACTTCCAAAGAAATAGTTTCACTTTTCCATATTTTGGCGGTTTCAGTTATATCGAGTGTTTTGGGGGCTACTCTATTTCATACTTATCGTAATACGATCCGTTTTTCCCAGTTGAAGGAATTATGGAGGTTGGCGGGAAGTGTGCTCATAAAGGCTGTCTGCATAGCCATTGTCATTTGGTTTCTCCTGCCACAGACGGGATTACATAACAGTCAGAAAATAATTTTTGTACTGTTTGACGCTATGCTTACTTTTATTGTCATGGTTGGGTTTCGTATACAGTTGATTATTGTTTATGAATTCTTGCTGAATGTATTGAATAAAAAGAATATGCGTATTCTGATTTATGGTATTGATGATAAGAGTGTGGCATTGAAAGTCCGATTACTGAACAGTTCTCATTATAAAGTTGTAGGCTTTTGTATTTACGGAACAGGTAATTCTATTCGGCGTGTGGCTGATCTTCCTGTTTATTCTTTTAAAGATGAAGATTGCTTCAATAAACTGATTCATAAGAAATGTATCGGAGGTATCTTGTTTGCCCGCTATGAGAATACCCGTGAAGAGGAAGGACGTTTGCTTCAGTATTGTAAAAGAAACGGGTTGAAAACATTGATAGCTCCGAGTATTAGTGAGGCTGACGAAAATGGAAGTTTCCACCAGTGGGTACGTCCTATCAAGATTGAGGATTTGCTGGGTCGCTCAGAAATTCATATCAATATGGAGGAGGTGATGACTGAGTTTTGTGGCAAGGTTGTGTTGGTGACAGGAGCTGCCGGTAGTATTGGTAGCGAGCTTTGCCGGCAATTGGCTCAGATGAATATCAAGAAACTGATCATGTTTGACTCTGCCGAGTCACCTCTGCATAATGTCCGTCTGGAATTTGAGAAGAATTATCCCAGTCTTGATTTTGTTCCTGTCATTGGAGATGTCCGCGTGAAAGAGCGTCTTCGTATGGTGTTCGATATCTATCACCCTCAGGTAATCTTCCATGCTGCTGCTTATAAGCATGTTCCGTTAATGGAGGAAAATCCCTGTGAAGCTGTGCTGGTCAATGTGGTCGGTTCGCGTCAGGTTGCTGATATGGCTGTGGAATACGGAGCTGAGAAAATGATCATGGTTTCTACCGATAAGGCGGTGAATCCGACCAATGTAATGGGCTGCTCGAAACGTTTGGCAGAAATCTATGTACAGAGTCTGGGATGTGCTATTCGTGAGGGAAAAGTGAAAGGTCATACCAAATTTATCACTACCCGCTTTGGAAATGTCTTGGGTAGTAACGGCTCTGTAATTCCCCGTTTTAAGGAACAAATCGAGAATGGTGGTCCTGTCACAGTGACTCATCCCGATATCATCCGTTTCTTTATGACTATTCCCGAAGCTTGTCGGCTGGTAATGGAGGCCGCTACTATGGGTGAGGGTAATGAGATTTTTGTCTTTGAGATGGGCAAGGCTGTGAAGATTGTTGACTTGGCTACCCGTATGATCGAACTGGCTGGTTATCGTCCGGGTGAAGATATTGAAATAAAGTTTACGGGATTACGTCCGGGTGAGAAACTTTATGAGGAAGTCCTGAGTGATAAGGAGAATACGATTCCTACTGAAAATAAGAAAATTATGATAGCTAAGGTACGTCATTATGAATATGCTGATATTCTTGACACTTATGCGGAGTTTGAGAAGTTGTCGCGTACAGTAAAGATCATGGATACAGTGAGGTTGATGAAGAAAGTGGTACCGGAGTTTAAATCCAAGAATTCACCTCGGTTTGAGGTTCTAGATAAATAATCAGAATAATCTATAACACTAACATAAATCAACAATGGATATGAAAGATTTAAAGATTGCTGTTGCAGGTACCGGATATGTTGGTCTTAGTATAGCAACGCTTTTGTCGCAACATCATCAGGTGACGGCAGTCGATGTGATTCCCGAGAAAGTAGATATGCTTAATCGTAAACAATCACCTATTCAGGATGAGTATATAGAGAAGTATTTGTCCGAAAAGGCATTGAATCTAACTGCTACGCTTGACGGTGCTCAAGCATACAGTGATGCGGATTTTGTAGTCATAGCAGCTCCTACTAATTATGATCCGGTGAAGAATTATTTTGATACTCATCATATAGAAGATGTCATAGATCTTGTTTTAAGTGTCAATCCTGATGCTGTGATGGTAATCAAGTCTACTATTCCTGTAGGATATTGTCGGGGACTTTATTTGAAATATGCCCGTAAAGGAGTAAAGAAGTTTAATTTGCTTTTTTCTCCGGAGTTTCTTCGTGAGAGTATGGCTCTTTATGATAACTTATATCCAAGTCGTATCATTGTTGGCTATCCAAAACTGATTGATGGCGAGCAGTTTGACGAGGAAAACGAAGCTATTAAGTCCATTGCTGATGTTCCCGCCCTAGAGAAAGCTGCGCATACTTTCGCAGCATTGCTTCAGGAAGGTGCAATCAAGGAAGATATTCCTACCCTTTTTATGGGAATAAAGGAGGCGGAAGCTGTCAAACTGTTTGCTAACACCTATCTTGCTTTGCGTGTCAGTTATTTTAATGAGCTTGATACTTATGCGGAGATGAAAGGTCTGGATTCCCAGTCGATAATACAGGGTGTTGGACTGGACCCTCGTATTGGTACGCACTATAATAATCCTAGTTTTGGTTATGGCGGTTATTGTCTGCCTAAAGACACGAAACAACTGTTAGCCAATTATCAGGATGTACCTCAGAACATGATGAGTGCTATTGTAGAAAGTAACCGTACAAGAAAAGACTTCATAGCAGATCAAGTGCTGCGTAAAGCGGGTTATTATACTGCCTCCTGTTCATGGGATGCCCAGAAAGAGCAAAAAATAACCATTGGTGTATATCGTCTGACCATGAAGTCCAATTCTGACAACTTCCGTCAAAGTGCCATTCAGGGGATTATGAAACGTATCAAGGCGAAGGGCGCTACTATTGTAATTTACGAGCCTGCTATGCAGGATGGTGAAACATTCTTTGGTAGCCAAGTGGTCAATAACCTGATCAAATTCAAGGAAATAAGTCAGGCCATCATCGCCAACCGCTACGATTCTTGTCTGGATGATGTGAAAGACAAGGTATATACTCGTGACATTTTCCAAAGGGATTAACTTTATGGTAACATACAATGTTAGTTTAGAGAACAAAGTGGTTTTGGTGACGGGTGCAGCCGGTTTTATCGGAGCCAATTTGGTAAAACGCTTGCTGAATGAATTTGATAGCGTGAAGGTTGTCGGTATTGATAGTATTACCGAATATTATGATGTACGTTTAAAATATGAACGCTTGCAAGAATTGTCTGCTTATGGTGACAGATTTGTTTTCATTAAAGACAGCATTGCTAAAAAGGGAGTTGTTGACTCCATCTTCACTGACCACCACCCACAGGTAGTCGTGAATCTTGCTGCTCAAGCCGGTGTGCGTTATAGCATCACTAATCCCGATGCATATATTGAAAGTAACCTTATTGGATTTTATAATATTTTAGAAGCCTGTCGTCATTATGGTGTGGAGCACTTGGTATATGCTTCTTCCAGTAGCGTATATGGAAGTAATAAGAAAGTGCCTTATAGTACCGATGATAAGGTGGATAATCCTGTATCACTCTATGCTGCTACTAAAAAAAGTAATGAACTAATGGCTCATGCTTACAGTAAGCTCTATAACATACCAAGTACAGGTTTGCGGTTCTTTACCGTTTATGGTCCCTGTGGTCGTCCCGATATGGCTTACTTTAGCTTTACCAACAAACTTTTGAAGGGTGAGACCATTCAGATTTTTAATTATGGTAATTGCAAACGCGACTTCACCTACATTGATGATATCGTAGAGGGCGTTGTCCGTATTATGCAGCATGCTCCTGAAAAGAAAAATGGCGATGATGGATTGCCCATTCCTGCTTATAAAGTATATAATATCGGCAATAACTCTCCGGAAAATCTTTTAGACTTTGTAACCATCCTTCAGGATGAACTTATCCGTGCAGGTGTACTTCCCAACGACTATGACTTTGAATCCCACAAAGAACTAGTACCGATGCAACCTGGAGATGTACCTGTGACATATGCTGATACTATTCCTCTGGAACAAGATTTTGGATTTAAACCGTCAACATCACTACGTGAGGGATTGCGAAAGTTTGCGGGTTGGTATGCTAAGTATTATGGCACATTTAAATAACATCCATAAATCGATTATATAAAAATAAAAAGATAAAATCATTATGAGCATTTTTGCAGGTAAAACCCTTATGATTACTGGTGGAACAGGTTCCTTCGGCAATGCAGTTTTGAATCGTTTCCTCCGTACCGACATCGGCGAAATCCGTATTTTTTCACGGGATGAGAAGAAGCAGGATGATATGCGTCACGAATATCAGGTAAAGTATCCTGATGTGGCGCACAAAATCAAGTTCTTTATTGGCGATGTACGTAATTTGCAGTCATGTAAGAACGCAATGCCTGGAGTTGACTATATCTTTCATGCTGCGGCTTTAAAGCAGGTTCCAAGTTGTGAGTTTTTCCCCATGGAGGCAGTGAAAACCAATGTAATCGGTACTGATAACGTTTTGACAGCTGCTATTGAGGCTGGCGTCGGTGCTGTGATATGTCTATCTACAGATAAGGCAGCCTATCCTATCAATGCTATGGGTATCACCAAAGCTGTTGAGGAGAAGATTGCTGTAGCTAAGAGCCGTTACTCAGGTAAAACCAAAATTTGCTGTACGCGTTATGGTAATGTGATGTGCTCTCGTGGTTCTGTAATTCCTCTTTGGATTGACCAAATCCGCAACGGCAACCCTATAACACTAACTGAGCCTACGATGACGCGCTTTATCATGTCGCTGGAAGAAGCAGTAGACCTTGTATTATTTGCATTCGAACATGGGCAGAACGGTGATATCCTCGTACAGAAAGCTCCGGCTTGTACTATTCAGACTCAGGCGGAGGCTGTTTGTGAATTATTTGGCGGCAAGAAAGAAGATATCAAGGTTATCGGTATCCGTCATGGTGAGAAGATGTATGAGACATTGCTCACCAATGAGGAATGTGCCAAGGCAGAAGATATGGGCAATTTCTATCGCGTTCCTGCAGATAATCGTGGATTGAACTATGACAAATATTTCAAAGAGGGTGAGACAGAACGTAACACTCTTACAGAGTTCAATTCAAACAATACTCGAATCCTTACGGTGGAAGAAACCAAAGCCAAGATTGCAGCTTTGGACTACATCAAGAAGGAGTTGAGCGGTGAAGGTAACTTTGTGCAATAAAAGAGGTATGAAAATTTTAGTAACTGGTGCCAAAGGTTTTGTAGGTAAGAATCTTTGCGCCCAACTTAATAACATCAAGGACGGTAAGGCTCGTTGTTATGGTGATCTGAGGATTGATGAAGTCTTTGAGTACGATCTCGATTCCACTTCCGAACAATTAGATGTCTGGTGTCAGAAAGCCGGCTTTGTGTTCAACCTTGCCGGAGTGAACCGCCCCAAAGACAATGAGGAGTTCATGAAAGGTAATTTCGGTTTTGCAGGCACATTGCTTGATACACTGAAGAAACATCATAATACTTGTCCTGTCATGCTCTCTTCCAGTGCACAAGCTTCTCTGACAGGTCGTTTTGGCAACAGCGAATACGGTCGCAGCAAAAAGGCTGGTGAAGATTTATTTCTACAGTATGGTAAAGATACGGGAGCCAAAGTGCTGGTTTATCGTTTTCCGAACCTTTACGGCAAATGGTGTCGTCCCAACTACAACAGTGCTGTCGCTACATTCTGCAACAACATCGCTAACGACCTTCCGATACAAGTCAATGACCCACGTGTAGAACTGGAGCTGCTTTACATTGACGATCTCGTAGACGAGATGATTCATGCCTTGAAAGGCGAGGAACATCGTTGCGAGTTTGAAGGTCTTGATGTACATCCATTGGTGGATGGCAGATACTGTTATTGTCCGGTTACCCATAAGGTTACATTAGGTGAAATAGTTGATTTGCTGCATCAGTTTGCAGAAATGCCAAAGACGCTGATGATCCCTGAAATCCCGGCAGACTCGTTTGCCAAAAGGTTGTATAGCACTTATCTGAGTTATTTGCCCAAAGAAAAAGCAATCTTTGATCTGAAGATGAATGTAGATCAGCGTGGCTCATTTACAGAACTTGTACATACCTTGAACTGTGGCCAGGTAAGTATAAATATCTCAAAACCGGGTATTACTAAGGGTGAACATTGGCACAATACCAAATGGGAACAGTTTATTGTTGTCAGCGGTCATGGGCTCATCCAACTCCGCAAGGAAGGTACAGACGAAGTGCTGAACTACGAGGTAAGTGGTGACAAAATACAATCCGTTATCATGCTTCCCGGATATACCCATAACATCATCAATCTCTCCGATACGGAAGACCTGGTAACGGTTATGTACTGCAATGAGATATTCAACCCGGATAAACCGGATACATATTTTGATAAAGTGAAAAAATGATCATGGAAAAACAACCCAAATTAGATTATTCAGATATAAAGTTCAAGAACAACGGTAAACTAAAATTGATCATTGTTGTTGGTACTCGTCCTGAGATTATCCGCTTAGCGGCAGTAATTAATAAATGCCGCCAGTATTTCGATGTTATTCTTGCCCATACAGGTCAGAACTATGACTATAACTTAAATGGAATCTTTTTCAAAGATTTGAAACTGGTAGAGCCTGAAGTATATATGGATGCTGTGGGCGATGATTTGGGAGCCACTTGTGGCAATATCATCAACTGTTCTTACAAACTTTTTGCGCAGACAAAGCCTGATGGCGTGCTTGTGCTAGGTGATACTAATTCGTGTCTCAGTGTTATAGGAGCTAAGCGTTTGCATATCCCTATTTTTCATATGGAGGCAGGAAACCGTTGTAAAGACGAGTGTCTTCCTGAAGAGACCAATCGTCGTATCGTTGATATCATCAGTGATGTAAATATGGCATACTCAGAGCATGCGCGAAGATATCTTGCAGACTGCGGTCTTCCTAAAGAGCGTACTTACGTCACAGGCTCTCCTATGGCAGAAGTTCTTCATGGGAACCTTGCAGCGATCAATGCTTCTGATGTTCACCGACGTCTTGGACTAGAGAGGGGTAGGTACATCCTGCTTTCTGCTCATCGTGAGGAAAATATAGATACCGAGAAGAATTTCTTCTCACTTTTCACTGCTATCAACGCTATGGCAGATAAGTATGATATGCCAATTCTTTATAGTTGCCATCCACGCTCACGTAATCGTTTACAGGCTTCTGGTTTCCAACTTGATTCTCGCGTACAAGTACAACAGCCCCTTGGCTTTCATGATTATAATTGTCTTCAGATGAATGCTTTCTGTGTAGTTAGTGATTCTGGAACATTGCCTGAAGAAAGCTCATTTTTTACCAGTGTAGGTCACCCTTTTCCAGCTGTTTGTATACGTACTTCTACCGAGAGACCTGAGGCTATTGACAAAGCAAACTTCATTATTGCCGGTATTGACGAGAAGAGCCTTCTGCAAGCGGTAGATACTGCTGTAGAACTTTGTAAGGATGGTCAGTATGGTACTCCTGTTCCCGATTATGTGGATGAGAATGTTAGCACGAAAGTGGTAAAGATTGTACAATCATATGTAGGCATTGTTAATAAGATGGTTTGGAGGAAAGAATAAATCAATTTTGGCTGATTAATTTGGTTATTTGCTTTGTAATAAAGATTACTTATTCAGAAAGTTATTTATGCTAATTTAACTGTATAGAATGAATGAGATACTCAATGATTAATGCTATTAAGCAGTTTATAAAATCAGGAAGGCGATTTAATAAAAAAGACTTTGGTAAATTGGGTGAACTGTCTAACCTATCAAGTTCTATAATATTATCTAATCCTAAAAATATTTTTATTGACGATCATGTGACTATAGGTTCAAATGCTATATTATATGCCACAAATGCAAAAATTATCATAAAAAAATATTTTGTATCTGCTTATGGCCTTAAAATATCAACAGGACAGCATGAAAGACGAATCGGAAGATTTTTGGCATCAATTTCTGAAAAAGAGAAGAACCATAATATAGGTCTTGATAAAGACGTTATTATTAATGAGGATGTATGGGCGGGGTTTGATGTAACAATTATGGCAGGTGTTGAAATTGGAAGAGGTGTGACTATTGCTGCAGGGTCTGTTGTTACTCATTCACTACCGGCATATTGCGTGGCTGGGGGAGTGCCAGCTAAGGTTATCAAATTCTATTGGAGTATAGAACAAATCTTAGAGCATGAAAAAATCTTATATTCAGAAGAAGATCGATTATCGGAATTGACATTGAGAGATATATTTTATAAATATGCGGATATGTAATTTTATGGTGAAATCATTTATTAAACGTTTTTGGGCATTTTGCAAATTGAAATACCTTGTAAAGCGTGCGAATGTTGGGCGCAATGTGCATTTAAGAAAAAAATTTCGTATAGTTACAAATCAGGAGCCACAATTTGTTTGTATCGGAGACAATTCTGTTTTAAATTGTGGTCTATATTGTTGTGGAGGTCGAATTGTTATTGGTGAAAATGCATATATTGGACATTCTGAAATTATGAGTGCTGAATTAATTAGAATAGGAAAGAATGTGATAATTTCCGATGATGTAATTATTATGGATAATAATAATCATCCTACTTCTATAGAGGCGCGACGTTTAATGAGTGAGAGTCATGATTTTTGGGGACCATTATGGAAATGGGATAAAGCTGATTCTAAAAAGGTTATAATTGAAGATAATGTTTGGATTGGAAAAAGGGCCATTGTACTGAAAGGTGTGCATATTGGTGCCGGTTCAATTGTTGCTATAGGGGCTGTTGTTACAAAAGATGTGAAACCTGGAACTATCGTAGGCGGAAATCCTGCTAGAGAATTAAAGACGCTTACTGAATAACATTTTATGCAAACTTCAAAATCAGAAAGTAATAAGAGAATAGCAAAAAATACTATTTATCTTTATATAAGGTTGATAGTGGTAATGTTCATTTCTCTCTATTCTGTGAGGATTGTAATGGCAGAATTGGGAGTAGAGGGTTTTGGTACATTTAATGTTGTTGCGGGATTTGTTACTATGCTAGGTTTCATAGGGACTACTATGACAATGGGAATTCAGCGTTTTTTTAATTATGAAATGGGAAAGAAAGGGGATGCTGCAGCAATTGAAGTCTATTCATCTGCATTAAAAATACAATTTGTATGTGCATTAATAATTTTTGTTTTATTTGAAACAATAGGATTGTGGTATGTAAATAATGTAATGAATTTACCTAAATATAGAATTACGGAAATTAATTTTTTGTATCAATTTGCTATTACTTCATTGGTATTAAACGTATTAGTAGTTCCTTATAATGCATTCACAATAGCGAAAGAACATATGAATTGGTATGCACTGATTAGTATGCTTGAAGCTATTGGGAAATTATTAATAGCTTTTTCATTATCGCTATTTACAGATAATAAGTTAGCTGTTTATGGATTCTTGTTGATGTTAATAGCGATATTCAATTTTTGGGGCTATTTCTTTTTGTGTAAAAGAAAATACTCATGGTTAAAGTATCGTGGAGGAGTGAATAATGGTCTTGTAAAACAAATTTTGTCTTTTTCTGGTTGGAATGCTTTAAGTGCTTTTGCTAATATAGGTAAAGCACAAGGAATAAATCTATTGCTTAATTATTTCTTTGGAGTTGCTATAAATGCTGCTAATGCAATTGTCACACAAATATATAGTGCTGTTCAGCTATTTTCTATAAATATTTGTACAGCATTTAAACCTCAATTAACAGAATCATATGCCCAAGGTGATTATTCACATGTAAAGCAGATGATGTTTCTAATGTCAAAATCTGCTTTTATGATGGTGTATATTATTTGTATACCATTATTTCTAGAGTTACCATTCATATTAAATATTTGGTTGGGGAAGAATGTTCCTGAATATACAGAATCATTTACAATTGTAACTTTGTTTGTAATATTGGTTGGTTCGCTTAATACTCCGATTTCTCAAATTATTTATGCTAATGGAAATATCAAGAAATATATATTGGTATACTCATTAATTTGTTTATGTTTACCTTTAGGGTGGTTAGCTTTTTATTTAGGGGCATCGGCAATTACAGTATTTTTTATTACTTTGGGCTTAATGGTATTAATACAAGTAATATCATTGGTTATTCTTAAGAATTATATGGATTATTCTTATTCTGAATATATTATTTCCATAATCATTCCATGTACTGTTTTTGCTATATTGACACCTATTGTACCTTATGCTATACATATTTTAATTGCAGATAATGATTGGTTACGATTATTGATAGTTACCTTTTCGACAATTTTTGCTTCTGCTGTAAGTGGATGGTTTGTAATTTTAACTAAAAATCAAAGATGCTTTTTGACGGAAAAAATTAAATCAATGTTCAAAAGAGCTAGTGTTTAAAGATTGTACATAAATGAATAACAATGCTTTGATTAAAATAAAGGTTGTCACTGTCTCTTATGGCAGTAGTTTGTCATTAGAATGGAACTTACTGTTGCGTAAAAACTATTTTGCATAAATGAAATTGATAAGACTATTACGAGATAATTTGGGGATTGTTTTGTTTATTTGCCTTCTCTCGTATGGTGTATACTCTCAAGGATCGACACAAAGCATATTCCTTTGTTTGGCTTTATTTTTGATGGCTGTACTCAAGGAAGAGAATGTTGCTGTTTGTTTTATTGCACAAACTTTTATGTGTGATAATCTGGAGCTTTTACCTTCTCTTTCTTTTGCTTCATTAGCAGCAGGTGTGTTAATTGTCAGGTGTGTTGTGACAGGGAATAAGGGCAATATTGGATCAAAAAATATACCTTTCATATTACTGTTATTTGCAATTCAAGTATTTTCCATAGTAATCTATGAAAATACACTGAATAATGTTATTCGGTTTTGTGTAAATATCTTGGTGATTTTTTATTTTGCTAACTATTCAAAAATATTTCAGACAAAGAATTTGGCTTTGGTTCCTTCTGTTGTATCAATCACGGTATTGATGGCGTGTATTTTAGGAGTTGGAAAAGCTTCTATAATGGATGATTTAGGGGTATTGCGTTTTAGCGGAATTTGGATTGATGATAATTTTTGTGGTATGTATTGTGTTCTTGGTATCATTAGTTCAATTTATGCGATCTGGGTTACTAGAAAAGCTCTTTTTTTCGCTATACCATCTATTTTAATGGCATTATATATGGGGGCACTGGCTATGTCAAGAACTTTTGTTTACATGATGATTTTAGTCTTTCTTCTTTTTCTGTTATATATATTTCGGAACAAATCGGTTGGTGTTTTTTTAAAAGTTGTATTGTCTGCACTTTGCGTTGTTGGAGCGGTGTATTTCTTTAATCATATAGCTTCTACTATTATAGAAAATCGGGGTATAGTTAAAGATAGTGGCGATTTTACAAATGGTCGAATAGAGGCTTCATTGGAATCTTTACGAGTTTTTAATATGAATCCTTTGTCATGGTTTACAGGAATCGGAACTTCAAATACTTTTAATTGTAAAATGGCTTTAGGTATGCATCCTAAAGCATCGCATAATACCTATGTGGATATATTGGTTGAATTAGGATTGACTGTAATTATATATGTATTAGTTTTGATAATTGGTTTTTTTAAAAAGTTTTTCAGGAATTTTTTGTATACCCTTCCGTATACAGCGCTCTTTTCTTTTGTTGTTTTATGTTATATGGGAACATTAACAATGGGACAGTATTCAATATTGTACATCGCTTTCGGAATGATACTTAATTATCTTAGGATTCCAATAAATGAAAATACATCAGAAAAACATAGATAGATTCTTGAAATGAATGATTGATAAATATGAAAAAAGTACTCGAAATATTTACTTTTCAAGGTGGTTATATGGGAGGTGTGGCTACTATGGTAGACGCATATATGAAAGGAGTAAAGGAATTTTCCTGTAATAATTGTAAACTTACACATTTAAATATATCTCCAACTATCAACACTGGAAATGGTAAAATTGATAATTTTGCCTATATTTTTACTCAAAGGAAAGCAATTCGCAAATACATGGATAAGAATTGTTTTGATGTGGTTCATATTCATACATCAAGGGAATTTCTTTTTTTAAAGGATGTGTTGCTTGCAAAAATGATTCGAAAAAGATATCATACACCCGTTGTTATGACCATACATGTGGGTAGTATTCATACTGTATATAATAGAATCGAATGGTTTAAAAAGAGGAGTATTGATCTTTTAAATAAATATGTTGATAAGACAATCTTTTTGTCAAAAGTGATGTGTCAGGATTTTATTCAAACTGGTCTTAACGCAAATTGTGCTGTTGTACTTTATAATTTCTATAATTTTTCTACAACTCGAATACAAGAAACACAAAAGAGTAATATCTTACAATTATTGTATGTTGGAGCTATTCATAGAGAAAAAGGAATTGTAGAACTTTTGAAAGCTCTTTCGGAATTACCGAATTTCGAGTATCATCTGAATGTTTGTGGTAAATTCACAGATAGTAGTATTAAGGATGAAGTTGAAAGCCTAAAAATATTGCTAGGCGAAAAGGTTTCTTTTCTTGGTTATGTTGCAGGCGAAGCTAAAGCAAAACTTTTTTTCAATTCTGATATACTCATCTTGCCTTCTTATCATGAAGGTTTACCTCTTGTTATCATGGAAGCACTTGGGGCAGGGTGTGCTATCATGGCTACTCCGGTAGGTTCTATTCCAGAAGTTCTGCAAGATGAAAATTGCCTTTGGGTGGATATAGCATCTGTAGAGTCAATAAAGAAACAATTGTTATGTCTGACGAATGAAAAGTTGATTTTGTTTAAAGAAGCGAATAAGCAACTTGGAGAGCTATATACATTTAAAGAACATATAAATAAGCTATCTGAAATATATCAAGAAACAATAAGTAAAGGTGAAGAATGTATATCTGTAAAAATATTCTAGCATAGGTGATAATTACAATATAGAAAAAAGGAGTTGTTTTTTCTTATAAAAGAAGAGTGTTATACATGAGAATTATTAGAATATTTTTTAATTTATATAGGAATAAATGAAGAAAATTCTCTACATAGGCGGTTTTGAGATGCCGGATAAGAATGCGGCAGCACAACGTGTAATGGCGAATGCGTTGCTCCTTCGTGAGATGGGCTTTGAGGTTACATTCATAGGTCCTATTAGGGATAGAGCTGCTGCTATAACGGAGGCAAATGGTTTCAAGTGTGAGTATGTGGACTATCCTACAAACATGGGCAGTTGGCTGAGGTATATAACTGTCTTCGTACCCATAAAAAAAATATTGGAGTATCATCCTGATTATGTGATACTTTACAATTTTCCGTCGGTGGCATCGCTGAGGATCCTAAAGGCTTGTCATAAGCATGAGATTCCAGTTTATCACGATTTAACAGAGTGGGAGTGGGCTACAGGTTGGTCGCCTAGGGAGATTATCCGTAAACTGGACATTAACCTCCGCATGCGCTACTGCATGAAGAAGATGGATGGTGTGATAGCTATCAGCCGATACTTATACGATTGCTATTCGCCTCATATCAAGTGTATACTTGTTCCGCCTACTGTAGATCTCAGTAATCCAAAATGGAATAGGGAGCGTGAATTGACTACAGGCAAGCCTATTGAATTGGTGTATGCGGGAACTGGTGGGTTTGGAGTGAAGGACAAACTGGATGTTATTATCGAAAATGTGAAACCTTTCATCAATATTCACCTGACTGTAATAGGTATGACGAAAGAACGTTACGAAGAGGGGTATGGGCCTTTGCCAGAGGATTGTACAAATGTGGAATTTCGTGGTCGTATTTCTCATTTGAATGCAGTAAAAGCTGTATGTGATGCAGACTTTCAGGTATTGATACGTGATAATACTTTGAAGACAAGAGCTGGATTCCCTACGAAGTTCGTGGAGTCAATCAGTTGCTGTACACCATTGATTGCTACACTCACTAGCAACATAGGAGACTATTTCAAGGATGGATGTCTTGGTTTTGTGGTGGACGAGAAGCATACATTGCGAGATGTCTTTGCACAACTGTTGGAAATGGATAGAGGGGATTTTATAGCTATGAAGCAGCGATGTCGAGACTTCACAGGCTTTGACTATCACAGCTATAAGGATGAGTTCTCGAAGTTATTTTCTTAAAAGTAAGAATAGGAACAAAAAAGAAATATTATGGCAAAACCAATTATTGCGTTGTTGACTAACAACGATGACGATGTCTATTGCTTCCGAAAGGAATTAATAGAGGGATTGATAGCCGAAGGGTATGAGATGCTGATTTCTTGTCCTTATGGTCCTAAGTTCGAGCTGATGGGGGGTATTCCTTATATTTATGACAATTCGGAGATTGATCGTCGTGGTACCAATCCAGTGAAGGACTGTGGACTGTTGATGCATTATCGTAAGCTTTTCAAGAAGTATCGTCCAGCTGTAGTGCTCACCTATACTGCTAAGCCTAATGTGTATGCAAGTATTGTAGCTCATTGGATGGGCATTCCTGTAATAAACAATCTCACAGGTCTTGGATCTGTGATAAATGAGAGAGGTCTGAAGCAGAAGTTCATAATGAGTCTCTTTAAGATGGCTTATCAGAAATCGGCATGCATGATGTTCCAGAATGCTACGAACATGCAGGTGGCTATTGATCAGGGAATGGTGAAGGGTGACTATCGACTGATTCCAGGTAGTGGTGTTAATGCCGACCGTTATCCTCTGCAACCTTATCCTGATGGAGGTGATGGTAAAGAGGGTGCTCCTATCGTATTTAACTACATCGGGCGTGTGCTAAAGGATAAGCGTGTGGATGATTATATTAATGCAGCAAAGTGCATCAAGCAGAAGTATCCACAAACAGAGTTCAATATTCTAGGTTTCATCGAGTCAACAGAAATGCACTATGAGGTAGAACTGAAGCAGCTGGAGGAAGAGAGTATCGTGATTTATCGTGGAAGCCAGAAGGATGTGAAACCATTCATTGCACGTGCTCATTGTACTATCCATCCCTCTACTTATGGTGAGGGTATGAGTAATGTTCTTTTGGAGAGTGCATCCTGTGGGCGTTTCCTTATTACTACCAACAATCCTGGTTGTCAAGAGACTCTTGAGGATGGAAAGACCGGCTATATTTATCAGGGGGGAAATGTAGATGCCCTCGTAGATGCTATCGAGCGTTTCCTTGCACTTCCTAACGAGATCCGTCAGCAGATGGGTGAGGCAGGACGCGAAAGAGTGAAAGCTCAGTTCTCACGCGAGTTTGTAGTCAAGGCATATAAAGAAAAGATTGAGGAATTATTGCAGAAGTAATATCTAAATCTCTCAAATTACTCTTGTCTCTGCTCAAAGCTATCTATTTCAACTTCAGACATCTTTCCATAAAACTGGCTGTCAAATTGCCGATTTAGATAAATTATAGATGTAGTTGTAACATGCTGAGGGAAATTACAGACATGTAAGACGGCTGTTGTTATGGGTTTCTTTGAAGTTCCATTGAAAAATAATAGTTACTCATTGAGATTAAGAAAGGAGTGACTATTGAATTCAAAGGAAAGCAAATTTTGGAAGTGGATCATTATATAGGCAAGGTGTTTCACTGACATTTGAAAAAAGCTTTGTATTGATAATAGTAGTTTTATAGGATATTATAACATATTGCGGTAAGCAGTCAAAAAATGGCTATTGATTGAAATGGGTACCTTCGCTGCCAACCC
>ERZ1036420.69-NODE-69-length-143304-cov-42.709066_pt1 | contig 143304 bp, 167 predicted proteins | sample MGYA00514220_ERZ1036420 | MGnify/ENA primary metagenome ERZ1036420 (study PRJEB33795, sample SAMN09464938) | human gut metagenome | host: Homo sapiens | place: USA: Stanford, California | collected 2016-10 | study: EMG produced TPA metagenomics assembly of the...
AAAAAGGCTGTGATTTTCAGAGAAACACTAATTTCTCTTACTCGTCACAGCCCCTTTTCTATAGAAAGGGCTCCTTAGGAGTTATCATATAAGAGGCCTCAAAGAGCTTCAAATCGATCATGTTCGAGCGAACGACATCCAGAATATGGGCATAGCATATGCACAGCTGTCTGGAAAACGCCTCCTGATTTCCCTCCAGCAGATATTTAACAGCTTCCATGCTTTTTCGGTTTAATACCGTAGAGCCATGCTGTTTTTGGGGATAGAAGGAGTAATAATAGCCCCAGCACAAGATCTTGCCGAGCTCCGTCATAAGCGTCTGCAGAGTTTTTGAAGGAACATACCGTCGTACGAGTGCCGTCAGACAATCCAGAGGAATCCTGTTTTTATCCTGTAAATCACATTGCAGCTGAAGCAGTGCCTTTGCGGAAATGAAAGGGAATGCTGAACTGGCTGCCGGCTTCATAAGCAGAATCATGAGCTGCAGACCACTGAGATAGCGCAGAGTGTCTTCCCGATAAACCTTGATCTGCATGCATTTTGCGGCAATATCCCCATCCTGCATACAGACGGTAGTTCCTTTGACATTCTGCGTTTTTGCATAGCCAAGCTCATTCAGCGATGCAAGTGCCTTGCGAATCGTAGCAACACTTACTCTGTATTGCGAAGCCAGCTCTGCTTCTGAAGGGAGCCGTGTTCCCACTGCAAGCTTTCCGGTGCCGATTTTATCAATCAGGTCCCTTGTAATCTGAACATGCAGATGATCGCGCCCACGATCGGAATGCCATAAAAAGGGCTTTTCTGTTTGCTTAATGTGCGGGCTCTGCCTGCACAGTTCTTGTATCTGCAGCTCAACTGTTTTCTGTACAGCAGCATACATCCGAGTGAGTCTGTTCATGCTTTCTGTCAGCTGCCGGCTGTACATGGCTTCCTGTACCCATAGAATATTCTGAAACTGGAAGCTGTTTTGTAGGTTTGAAAACTGCTTTTCCTGAAAGAAGAAGGTTGGCCGTGCATACAGCTCAAGGCTGGAGAACAAATCCCGAAAAAACATATTGCGGGTCTGATCCAGCAGGGCATAGAAAAATTTCAGATTTGTCTTCCATCGAAACGCTGCATTTTTCGCTGAAGCTTCCTTTACCTTTTCCTCCAGCCGGTGCAATGCATAATCGCTGCACACCTGGACAGAGAAGGAAAGAATACGCGGCATGATCAGCGTCATAGTAGCATATACATCCCGTAAAGAGTGCTGATTTTCTACAATATACCTGATGGCCGCAGATTTCTGCTTTCTTTGATCCTGCCGATATATGACGATCATCGGTTTTCGTTCTTCCGTTTTTATGTAGCCCTCCTGCTTCAGCCGTACCATTACATCCCGCACGGTACGGACTCCCACATGATACAGCTCACTCAGTCTCATAATAGAGGGCAGTGTGGAGCCGAAGGGGATTCTTCCACTGATGATTTCCTCCCGCAGACTGTGATACAGATATTCAAAAAGAGTTTCCTTTCTTTGCATACATGACACCTCATTCTTATTTTAACATGTTTTTTTGGTCATACTATATGTATATGTACACAAATTTATCGTTGTCTTTTCGAAGGGGCATGATAAAATTTTGCTGAAAGAATAGGGAGGCTGCGCTATGCGTCACATGGAACTCATACCGGATGATCTGCAGTGTGCTTCTGTCCTGCTGTTCATGCTCCTGCTGCTGATTCTGGCATTTCTGGCGGGAGCGTATCTGGCGAACCGCGGGGCCTGGACTGGCATATTCCTGCATGATCCGTTAACAAAGGGGATGAAGCCGATTCAATTTCAGAACAGAGTAAAGCGGCTGCTGGATAAGAAGCCGGCCATTGCAGCTACTCTGGTGCTGTTAAATATCGAGCATTTCCAGCGGATCAATCACCGCTATGGAATGCAGTTGGGAGATGAGGTGCTGTGTCAGGTGTATAAGGTATTGTGCCAGCATCTTGACGCCAATGAATTTATGGCAAGAGAAGAAGGCGATTCATTTTTTCTCTTTCTTCTCACACAGGATACGTCCCTGCTTCAAAATCGAATTGATGAAATACAGAAAGATATTCATAAGCAAACTGAAAATCTGCAGTCGATTATCCGCTTGCGGCAGGGCGCCTGTCTCGTTGACGGCACACAAAAGGATGTTGATTTGCTGATAAATCGCGCTAAGCTTGCACTGCGTCAGTATGTAAGCGGAAAGGGCTGCGTTTTCTATGATGCTGCCCTGATGGAAGCTGTCCGGCGCGAGGAATTGTTGAACAGCCTGTTTGCAAGCTCGTTGCGGCAGCATGAGTTTCAACTGTATTTACAGCCCAAGGTAACGCTGAAAACAAATCAATGCACCCATGCGGAGGCACTTGTTCGCTGGCATCATCCCCGTTTCGGAAACATCTGTCCTTCTGCATTTATTCCTGTCTTTGAAAAAAACGGATATATCATGGAATTGGACCGTTACATGTTTGAGGAGGTGTGCAGATACCTGCAGACACGCAATGCAGCGAAAAAAGAGAAGCTCATGATTTCAATCAATATATCCCGCCGGCATTTCCAGAACCCCGCTTTCCTTGAGGAATATGCAGAAATCAAAGAACGCTATGGCATAGCAGACGGACAGATTGAGCTGGAGCTGACAGAGTCTGTTTTTTTCAATGAGGAACAGATTGCATTGGTAAAGCAGGCAGTATTCCGGATGCATCAGCTGGGCTTTCGCTGCTCTCTGGATGATTTTGGTTCCGGATTTTCTTCTCTGGGCTTATTGAAAAGCTTTGATGTGGATGCCATTAAGCTGGATCGTATCTTTTTTGAGGACATTGCACAAAAGAAAGCACAGGATATTCTATGCTGTCTGATTGAGCTGGCTCACCGGCTGCACATACAAGTTGTTGCAGAGGGGATTGAAACCGAGGAACAGCTGGATTTTCTTCGCACGACAACCTGTGATATGGTACAGGGCTATTATTATGCCCGTCCACTTCCTGCAGCTGAGTATACCGCATGGCTGGAGCAGTTTCATAGTGTGGAGTAGCTGCATGATGCAGTATATAAGTCACGGGGACTACCGGCTGTATTGCCCTTTCTGACTACATGCCGGATGCATAGCTGCTGTACGACTGTGATTTCAGGCACATGTATCATAAAAGCTTATAATCCCTAAAAAGTGCATTCATACAATTATTATTCAGCCTGTTTACATCATGAAAAACAAAATTACAATGGGTACTGTTGTTATGTACATCATTCTCTCTATGTTTGAGTTCTTTCATTCTAATTTGATGTGTATGTCCTTCTTCCTGCCTGTTGATAAGAAAAAGAGATTTCAAATCTTTGGTCAACACTGCATCTGATCAGCAGATTGCAGCATAGCTCCATTGAATAGAAGTCTCTTTTTATTTCCTTAGGATAAATTTCTGCCGCTGCAGCTTTATTCTGTTTCCACCCGATGATAGAAATCCTCCTCACTGCATGGCTTTGCATAGATGAAGCCCTGTACCATATCACAGCCGGTATCCTGCAGCATATCCAGCTGCTGCGTACACTCAATGCCCTCCGCAACAACCTTCATATCCAGTTCCTTGGCCATGCTGATCATGCTTTTTAAAATTGTTTTGTTGCGCTCCACATGACTGCTTTGATCAAAGAATACCCTGTCCAGCTTTACTACATCCACCGGAAGATCCTTTAACGCATTTAAGGAGGAATAGCCGGAGCCGAAGTCATCAATGGAGCAGCAGAAGCCGTGAGAGCGAAGCTTTTCCAGAATGGTGAATATCTCCCTTGTGTTCTTTAACAGGATATTCTCGGTAAGCTCCAGCTCTATGATGCCGTCCGGTATGTGATATTGATTCTTGATCGCAATATAGGAATCAGCAAAATCCTCCTGATATAAATGGATACGGGATACATTAACAGAAATCGGAACAACTGCTTTTCCTTGCGCGAGCCGTTTCTGAATGGTCTGGCAGACGGATATAAAAACATACGTGTCCAGCTTGCGGATGAAGCCGTTTCGTTCAAACAAGGGAATGAATTCTCCGGGACTGGTAAAGCCGTGTCCCTTGCGTTGCCAGCGAAGTAGTGCTTCTCCTCCCAGAATCTGACTGCCGTCCAATGCGTATTTCGGCTGAATGACATGCAGGAATTCCCCGTCCCTTAGGGCCTGTTCCATATGCTGTTCCATCTCGGCATCCCGTAGCAGAATCTCGCGCATCTCCTCATTATAGAACTGCCATGCAGCGGTGGAATCATCATGAATCCCTGTCTGAGCCATACGGGCCCGATCCACCAGCGTGCTGATGGTGCTGTCAATGTCGGCATCCTCCTGTAAACAGATACCGATACGGATAGGGATGTCATGCCTGTTGTCCACACCTGTGGCGGAAAGCGTAAGAATCTGCCTGCATGTTTCTGTGATTTCCTCTTTCTTTGCATAAGGGGTAAGCAGGATGAAATCATCGCCGGAGATACGGCAGCAGATATCCTGCTGCTTTGCCACAGAGCGTAAAATATCCGCAACAAACAGCAGCACACGATCCCCATAGCCATAGCCCTCCATATCGTTTAAAAGCTTAAAGCCCATAATATCCAGATACAGAACAGCAACCGGCTGTTCTTTTTTCTCCAGAATCAGCTGTCCGTCCAGTAGAAACTTCTCATAGCGATATAAGCCGGTGAGATTGTCATAGAAGGCAAGCTTTTCGATTTCCTTCTGATGCTTTTTACGATTTCTGTGATACAGATAGCCAAACGCAGCCAGAACCAGCATTATGAACAGACACAATGCAATTGTCTGTTTGATAATACTGTTGGCCTGCTGCATGATGATGCGGTTGGGAATGATGGACACAATATTCCAGTTATCGCCGTTATACAAGGGTACATAACAAAATATATATTCCTCCCCCTGATAGCGGAACTGAGCCGCCCCCGTTTTTGATTCCTTTAAGCGCTGTTTGAAGAAATTCAGCTGTTCTTCGTCATTTCCCTGCAAATCAATGATGTCAAACAGATTCTGGAAGGTGCGGTTGCTGTCCTTATGCAGCGAGCGAATCAGGACATCACCATTTTGATTCACTACATACGAAAATCCGGTCTGATTGAAAAAAGAGAGGGAGAAGCGTTCGGTCATGGAAGTCAGCGGTCTGGTTTTCTGTGCAATTCCCTGTGTACCATCCCGAAAGGTAAAGCGTTCAAACACACCGATCGTTTTTACACCGGTATAGCCGTCGAGAAACGGATCGCGTATACTGCTTCCACTCATTTTGGCATACATCTTTCTCTGCTCCTTTGTCATGCGCGGTATCTTTTCCGGAAGATTGGAGTAGGTGATTCCGCTGGACAGGTCGCTGCAGTAAAAGGAGGTGCCGTCTTCATTGAATACACTGACGATTTCCTGAATGGAATTTTTATCAGCTGCACTGGTTTTCTGCAGCTCCCGCACAAACAGATGCAGGGTATCGTAATCTTTTTCTATATAGGTATCCAGTGCATGAGAGCCCTGCTGTGTGACTTCGATGATATCTGTCACAGACTTCTCCCAGAGTAAAGATTTTACATTTGTTACAAAGGCAATGGCTGCCAGTATGATACCAGTGGCAGATACAATGGAGAACAGGATAAAGAAAGAGCGTTTAGTTATTGTCTTCATGGCTGTTTTCCTTTCGTATCTGTGCAAGCTGTTTTCGAAGGTCTGCGAGAACAGAAGCCCGTTCTTCCTTTTTTAACAGCTTTTGTGTACTCTCACGGGTGAGGTTCCAGATGGGATAGATCAGATTGTCATCGGCACCGATCACACTTCTGCCGTTGGTGAGATACGGCTCCATAGGCTGTATGGCAATGTCCTGCGCCATCTGTTCATCCTTTAAGGGACTGAAGGAGCTTTGGCTGTTTACAAATTTCCATAGGACATCCTTCTGTGTCAGATACTCCACAAACTGCTTTGCTTCCTTCACATGCGGACTGTTCGCATTGACACTGATGCGGGTATCAATATTGATCACCATTGCACAGCCATCTTCGAGAATGGGATAAGGATGTATGGAAAAGGTGAACTTCGGTTGCAGGTCGCGCAGACGTGGAGCAGCCCAAGCACCGGTCAGCATAAACGGCTGTTCTCCTTTGGCAAACAGAATCAGATCATCCTTGGTCTTTTCTGTTTTAAGAGCCTCATCGGCATCGACATAGCCACGCTGAATCATTTCCTCCACCAGTGCAAAGCCGGGCTCCAGTGTCTTAGCAAGATCGCGTTCCCCGGTATTGAACTGCTCCATAGCCGCATCCTTATCCTGTTGCTGATACACGGGATACAGTCCCTTTGCCAGAATGATGGTCTTTAAGGAAATATCATTGTTCGCCACGATGGGGGTGATTCCTTTATTTTTGAAATAGGCACAGACATCCATAAATTCCTGCAGATTCTTTGGTATTTTCTGCTTATGCTTCTTTAAGAGGTCCTCATTGCAATACAGACCGAAAGCCGATATGGAGGTTGGAACATACTGCAGGGTGTCGTTTGCATTCATTTGATTTCTCACAAGATCACTGAAATCATAGATTGTTGAAAGGTCGGACAGATCTGCCAGAACGCCCTTTTTTTGCAAATCAAGCATAGAGGCCTGATCAACCATGAAGATATCGTCACCGTTTTTGGTGCTGATCCGTTTATCAAGCACTTCGTAGTAATCCACACCCTTAATGCCTTCATAGGTGATGGAGATATGCTCGTTCTCCTGCATAAAGTCACGCAGGCTGTCTTCAATCGCTGTGACATTGATTGCTTCATATTTATAACCGAAAAATGTCAGCTTTGTTTCCGGTAATGACGCATGTGTTGTATCCGGCTCATATGATGTGATTTTCTGTCTGCCGCAGCCGGTCAGAAAAAGTGCAGCTATCAGAATGCCCATTCCCAAGTGTTTCCTATTCATCTTGCGCTCCTCACTTCCTGAATCCGTAATCTGAACCCAGGTGTTGTATACTGCTGTGATTTGATGATTTAAAAGCGTTGTATGTAATGTTTTCCGTATGGAAATTGTATCATAGAATATCGTTGAAAGCAAACAGACAGGCAGAAAGCAACACACTGTATCAGCGTTTTTTTCATATCCGCTGTATTGATTTTGTAGGATGGAAGAGTAAAGCTGCGTGATAGGCTTGCTGTCGTGATGGTTAGAAACTGTTTCCTATCTGTGCTTAGGAAGCGCAGGCTTGCAGGCAGTCATACAGATAGTAGCTGCCTTGTTACCGCTGTGTTTGAACTGTCGACAGTGTCTGCTTTTGATCGCAAATCGAAAATCACATATCCCATACTCCGGATACAGGTAGATGAAGAGGACTGCAATCACATGTACGTTGATGAATTGGATCTAGCAGGGAATATGGAAATCGGGCTATGCTAATAGAAAGGGGTACAACGCAAAAAGCGATGCCCCCTTTTCTTTTGATGCTATTTTTTTATATACTGAATGACGGCTTCAAAAATATATGTTTACCTGTCAAAATTTCGCATTGGAGGATTCAATGGAAGCAAGCCGAACGCCAAAGCGGTGCTTATGGAATCCTGCCTGTGACTATAAGCTGTAGAACAGCCTGAGGAACCCTTTACGATATCCGTGCGTGAATCATGCATCCTCTTTTAAGGCGTAACCAAGTTCCATCTGCTCAATTCGCCTTGTCAACAGAGCTTTTATGAACAGATATGCGACTCCTCCGGTGACAAATACCAGAAAATACACGTAACCCGGGATATAGACGCTCAGGTTGCCTGTGAATTTCATAAAGGCAAATTTCATAAGATAGCGCAGAGCAATATTGCATAAGGGGAGAGCCGCTGTAAGGGATGCGAGCACAACAAGGGTGGTGGCATGCAGATACAGACTGCGAATCTCTTTCGCTGTATAGCCCATAACCTTCAGAAAGGACATGGAAATGGCATTGCGGTCAATGACAAGCCGGGTGAGGATATACAATACCACCAGATAAATCGCAATGGATACCGAGGTCAAAACGGGAAGCAGCTGGGAAAAGGCTTGCGTCATCTGTTCATTGATTTTCACGAGATCACTGCGCGTTACTACGCTTTGGACATATGCTTCCTCGATATCCAGCGGTTGATTGGAAAGATAGCCGTTGAAATAGGTATGGTCCTCATGCAATAGCTGATTCAGCTGATTTCTTGGCATAAAAGCAGAGAAACCGGTATTATATGGATAGATGTCCTGAATGGTGAAGGAATAGGCTTTATCACGGTAGGGATTGCGGAGAGTGATTGCATCGCCAACCTGCAATGACATCTTAGATGCGAAATCAGAAGAAATAACAATGCTTTTGGGGTCTGATGAAAGTGTCATATCCGTGTAATAGCCGGAATTCGGCCCGAGTCCGTACAGGGTCACATCCAGATCGAGGTCACCCCCCACATAATAGGCCTTCAGTGAGGTCAGCGTCACCTTTTCTCCGTCCGCCTGCACCGGTGCTTTCAAAAGATACTGATAATCACAGCGGCTGTCTGCCTCCAAGTTCCTGATATACTGTTCCATGGATGGGGTCAGGATGAGAGCGAACATTAAGAGAAAGCTGGCAAAGATGATACCGAGAAACAAAACGAGATAGCTGCCCTTATTTTGCAAGATGATCCGAATGCGAAAGCGCTGAAAAAATGAGCTGCCGTGCAGGGGGATATAGCGGCGCTGCCGATGCCTGCGCAGATCTTTTCGCAAAAAGCGAAGCGGGGATAGACGCAGTCTGCGCTTCAGAAGCATATACAGAATCAGCATCATGAAAATAAACGGCATAACGGTAGTGGACAGCAGTGCTTCCCAGACAGGCTGTATGGAGAGCGGCGGCAGACAGTAATTGCTGTAATACATGTCTGTAAACAGGTTTGGGAACAGTGTATAGCCTATAAGGTTACCGATACCTGCAGATACGATGATAAGTATTGTTGGAAGCATCATATAATGCTGAAGCAGCTCCCGTCTGGTATAGCCGCTGGCTAGCAGTGTACCGATAACGGATGCCTGTTCCTCTATCATTGTTTGTGATATGACGACGAAAATGAAAGCCAGAATCATCAGGATGATGTACAGCAGTGTCTGAACCATCGGAATATCACTTCCCATATCATTTGGCAAAAAGGAAATGGCCTGATTCATCTGTGCAGTTAATAGATTTTCCAGCACTGCCCCCTCCTTGATACAAATTTCCTGTATATCATCGGCTCATTTTTTGTTTTTGAAAATCATTCAGCTCTCGATCATCCAAATAATAGCTGTAGCTGTAAACCATACGATCATTGGACAGCGTCTGAAAACCGGTATCTGTGACAATCGCGATACCGAAATGGATGGGATCCATCATCATATCACTGTTTTTCTGAATCAGAGAGGTATAATCGGGGACTGAAATCAGTCCGGTGATGGTCATGCTTTTGCCTGACATGCGTATCGTATCCCGTATGTTATAGCCGTTTTTCAATGCAAAAAGGCGGTCCAGAGCGATTTCCGTTTGTTTGTTCGGCATACGACCCTCATGCAGTGTGGCACGGTTGATGTCAAAGCGTTTCCGGTATACGCGCACCATGGTATCCCTGCTGACTGACTGCTCTGTATAAAATTGCTCGTACACCTTTAAACCGAGTGCTTCCAGCTTTGTTTTGGTCTTTACATCCATCCTATCCCGCAGGGCAAGCTGTCCGTCCTCCACCTTACTGCTGATCTGATCCTTGATCAGCAGCTCTTTGGCACTGTAGGCAACGCTGAGAAAGCCGGTTACTACACCGATCATGAGGATCAAAACAAGGGAAAGAGAAATATAACGGGAGCGGTTGCGAAGAAATTCTTTTTTTAAAGTCTTATGCAGGGGATTTCGCATCACGATCACCTACCATTCCAGTGCATCAGCCGCTACACGCTGTGCATTGCAGTGCACCTGGGTGATACGGCCGTCCTTCAGCCACAGGACACGATGTGCCATATCGGCGAATGCCGCATTATGGGTCACAAGAATCACGGTTGTTTGAAAATCGCGGTTGATTTCCTCCAGCAGTCGCAGTATGTCTCTGGAGGTATGATAATCCAGAGCACCCGTCGGCTCATCACATAGAAGAAGCTCCGGATTTTTCGCCAGTGCCCTACCGATGGCACAGCGCTGCTGCTGACCTCCGGACAACTGGTTCGGATACTTATTGCGATGCTGTGTCAGCCCCAGCCTCTCCAGCAGGTCTTCAATGGATTTGGGATGTCGTCCAAGATATGCTCCGGATTCCATGTTTTCCTTTACCGTCAGATTGCTGACAAGATGGTAGGATTGAAAGACAAAGCCAAGCGTATGTCGCCGATAGAGGGCAAGCTCCTTATCCGGCATCCCTGCCAGGTCCTTGCCGCCAATCAGTAATTCTCCTTTATCAATGCGTTCAATGCCGCCAATCAGATTTAAAAAAGTGGATTTACCAGAGCCGGAGGGCCCCAGCAGTACACAGATTTCTCCCTGCTCAATGCCACAGCTGATTCCCTTCAAAACCTGAACGCGTGCTTCCTTGTTTCCATAAAACTTCTCTACATTGTTTGCCTGCAGATACATACAACTTCCTCCTTTATTGATATGCCTGGCATAACATAACGCTGTTATGTTATGCGGTAAAAGAAAAGGGGAGTATTCCCCTGATCTAGTTTTTGACGGCCTGTTGATACAGACCCTCGAATCCACCCCGCAGAAAGGTAACGACAATGCGAATCTGATGCAATGCCTGTTCCTGAGAGTAGTGATGAGATAATATGTGCAGAAATGCCTCGACCTGTATCTGGGAAAGCCAGTGCAATGTGCACGCATTGAATACCGTGTCATCGTCCTTCACCATCGCAGAGATGATTTTCGTATTCCGTTTGACCAGGTAAGCAATGATCTGCTCGGTGAAATCCTGATATGCGGATCCCCAGGAACAGTTGAACAGCAGCTCGAGTGCCGTTTCATGTGCATAGTAAAAGGAAATCAGCTCCTGAGCAAAGCGAATATCATGCTCCATATCCATGAGCTGGTCGGTATTGCTGTACACCTCTTCCTCAAAGCTGGTATGCTGGTAAAGCATCTGCATGACTGCTTCTGCGGCATCCTTGACCAGGGCATGAAACAAGGCCGATTTGTCCTTGAAGAAAAAGTACAGGGCACCTGTGGTAACGCCGGCATTCCTGCAAATGGTTCTCAGGGATGCTTTTTGATAGCCGTTTGATAAAAATTCACGGCTTGCGCTTTCCAGCAGTCTTTCGCGTGTTGTTTCCTGCTGCATTCTCTCACCTCCTGCACATAACACTGTTATCTTATATCCTTTGTCGTATCCTGTCAAGGGGTGTCATTCATAAGGGGATAGGAGTGTATTTGCGTAACCGCTTAACCGAATATGCGCATTCCATCTTGCATAAGCGATTACGGCATGCTATGATGAGCTTATACGAGTGGGAGGGACCTATGGAACGTTATCAAATACAAAGCAAGGACTGTCTTTTGCAGGTGTATGCCTGTGGTAGATTTGACAGGGGCACAGCGATTATTTTTCTGCATGGCGGACCCGGCAGCGGTGCACAGGCGATTATGGAGCTGCCGGCGTTTCGTGCATTGGAGGAGGATGCCCTTTGTATCCATTTTGATCAGCGGGGAAGCGGTGCATCATCATATGATTTGAAAAAGGGTCTGTGTATAGATACACTTACAAATGATGTCCTGCGTGTGATACAGGATACCAGATCACGCTGGAGTGTAAAGCGTCTGTATGTATGGGGTGGCTCCTTTGGCGGCTGTCTGGCTGCTCTGTGTCTGGAACGGTTTGCGCAGGAGCTGACAGGCTGTATTCTGAGCTCACCAGCAATCAGCTTCAGCCGTTCACAGCTGCTGGAACAGTTTGAAAGCATGTCCGCAGCTTTTCGTGTGCGTATGAAGGAGCTGCCTCAAAAAGCAGAGGATCCGCCCACACCGGAGGCTTTGTTTGCGATGGAGGATTTTCGTGCCTTTATTTACAGTGCAGACAATCCATCTAAATCTCTTCGTCATATCTGCGCGATGTCATCCTGGTTTTTCCAACACAGCTTTCACGGCCTGTTTGATGCCTGTGAAGTGCCGCTGCTGATTCTGCAGGGGAAGGACGATCCTGTCTGTAGCTGGAGGACGCTGTATGATGAACTCGCCGCATGCGAAAGGAAAACAATCATCAAGCGTTTCTATGAGCATTGCGGGCATGAGGTGTTCACTGATCAAAGAGATGCCTTTCTGAAAGAAATACGAGCTTTTCTAAAGGAGGAACCCGTATGCTAGTTTATGTATGCTGTGCGACCGGAAATACCAGCGGTATGTTTTGCAAGCAGATCCAAAAGGCAAGCTGCAGGGAACAGATTTATGTGGAAGAAATACATGAGCTGGGAAATCATCTGGAGGATGCCCTGCGGGAAAATGATCTTGTCCTTGCTTACGGCTCTGCGGAAATCATTGACGAAAAATTCATTCGCCGCTATCACTTCGAATATCACATGCAGGCCATCTGGCTTGCACCGCAGATGCGTTACTTAAAGGATTCCATGAAAAAGAAGCTGAATTGCTTTGATATTCCCATACATATCATCGATATGAAAACCTTTGGGAAAATGGATGGAAAGCAGGCACTTCAGGATATTCTGAATGCTATGATTTGATACCTTTCCATATGTCGTGAAAAAGAGCTGCTGTCGATAAGGTTGATTTCTGCTCAGCAGGGTGCAGAAATAAAAAGCTAAAATTAAAAGAAGAAATAAATTCTGATAATACAGGAGCTTATTTCTTCTTTCATTATATTACAGCCTGTGAATTATCCATTGACAGATAAGAAAGAAAGGTTTTTTTTATCTGTTTTTTGCATATGCAACCTGTATACGGAAGCATAGACATCCGGAAAATGCAAGTATGTGGGAGTATCTGTGAAAAGTCTTTATCTGAAAGCTGTGGATGTGATGCCTCTTTCATGAAGCCATTGCGGATATTCTTTTTTCAGAAGGCTGTAATTGCAGGCATCCACGATACCGCGGTTGCTGCGGTCTGCCTCTCTTGCCGTCCCTTCATAGGTAAGTCCGCAGGAACGCATGACTCTTCCGGAATTCGGATTATCCGGATCGTGCCTTGTTTCTATGCGGTTTGCCTTCACCTCTTCAAACAGAAAGGGAATGATGGCTGTGAATGCTTCACTGGTGATATGCAGATGCCACCATTCTTTTCCTAAGCAATAGCCGATATGTACCAGATCCAATTCCTCATTCTGAGCGACAACGGATATACTGCCAATGACATTATGCGGATGTTCCTGTAATGCAATGGCCCATTGATAGAAATTCGGCTGTGCATAGCTTGTAATCCAATTCTGAAGAATACGACGAGTGACATTGACATCCGGATGCGGCGGCCAGGTCAGAAAACGGCATACATCTGGATCACTGGCCCAGTTATGAAACATCGCCTCTGCATCCTCTATGACAAAACGACGCAGAAGCAGTCTTTTTGATGTAATGACAGTAGTTCCTTTATGCTCCATAAGCTGTCCTCCCTTTATTTCTGCTATTCATTAAGGCATAAAGGTACAAAAACCGCAAGCTGTGATACGAGGCGTCTGCAAATGAAACAGACTTTATTTTGATTCTTCCCGGGATGATTCATTTATTGCTTTTGCATTGCCGGGCCTTACCGTAAGGTGGCGGAGAATATTCATTTTATTTACTTTCTGTGTTTATTTCATTTATATACACTTTCCTGCGAATGGCAGTCGGTTTATATATTGCACTGTTGTCATTTACGTATAAAAAAAAGGCCTGCGGATCACAGACCTTTCAAGCCCGGCTGACTAGTAACCGCAGCGGGCGTTTTTCATACAGCGAACGAATTCACGAGCACAGCGGTTTTCTCTGTTTCTACGACGCAGAGCAGCACGTGCTACACATTCTGCTTCATACAGTGCAGCGTTGTCGTTGTAGTAATCGTTGTTGCATCCACATCCGCTGTTCCATTCAGAACGGTTGTACCCGCAGCCATCATTGAAACCAAATTCTCTGTTACATCCACAATTGTTATACATATTGAAATCCTCCTTTTATTTTCTGAGATCATCTTTGTATCTCAGTATAAGATATGTGAAGATGCAACGCCTATCTAGGCGTATTGCGCTATCACAGGGAAAAGATATATAGGGCTTTGCAAGGTAAGGCTGCATGCCTATGGACAACTGCACAATTTTGAGAGAAACCGCTGTTTTTCTTGAATTGTAAACTTTCTGTTTCTATTCTTCGGGAATCATATTATAATAAAGCTAACAGATATGAAGGTGTACAACATGAAAATTCTATTGATGTCCGATACACATGGAGATTTAAAGACTGCAAGAAGCATTTTGCAGGAGCACGCAGCTGCAGATTTGAAAATCCATCTGGGGGATGTCGGCTTTCCGTTACGGGAAATCGACGAATGCACCATTGTGAAAGGCAATCATGACCGCACACAACGGCTCCCCAAAAAGGTAAAGCTGACGCTGGAGGGACGTAAGGCGATCTGTCTGCATGGTGATATCTTCGATGATGAAACTGTACAGGAGGTTCTCGCAATGCACCATGTTCCAAACGATGAAATCATAGGTCTGTGCATGCGCACCCTGTATGGAAAGCTGGCAGCCTATGCGAAACGAAAGGGTTGTGACACGCTGTTTTTCGGACATACGCATCATCAGTGCTTTACCGAGGTTGACGGTGTCGTTTTGATCAATCCGGGTTCTGTATGCTATGGGACTCCGCATAGCGGATATGCTGTGGTGGAGATCCACGGCTGCTGTATCCGGGCACAGCTTCTTGCTGTTGAAAATTGTTAAGCTTTTGTTATCCGTATCCCCAAGACAATATCCCTGTGCTACACTGTCTTTATGAAGAGAAAGGAACGAATAATATGTTCACAAAAATTCTGACAAAACTTGGCTTTACCAAAGAGGAAACCAGCTGGATTTTATATGATGTGGGAAATTCAGCGCAGGTGCTGACCACCTGTACTGTCATATTTCCGCTGCTGATTGCGAAAATTACACCCGGTGACAGCAGTGTGTATGTCGGTTGGGCAAATGCAATCTATGCGATTATTCTGGCCGTGATATCTCCTGTGCTTGGAACGATGGCGGATTACAAGGATAAGAAAATGAAGATGTTTAAATTCTTCCTGTTTATGGGCATCTTTGGCGGCTTTGGCCTTGCGCTGCCGTTCATCGACTACCGTGCGGCGATTGTAATTTTCATTATTGCCATGCTCGGCTATAACGGCTCCATTATTTTCTATGATGCCTTTATCGTGGATGTCTGCGATGATGAACGGGTGGATAAGGTGAGTGCTGCCGGCTATGCATGGGGCTATATCGGCTCTGTATTGCCGTTTCTGATCTTCGTGATACCCTTTGCGCTGGTAACACTTCTCGGTGATCCGAAGACCGGTGATCTGGTGCTTGGTTCCTTTACCCTGAGTTATCGGATGGCCTGCGGTCTTACGATGGGAATGGCCGTACTTTGGTGGCTTGTATATTCGCGTCCAATGCTGAAACATGTGAAGCAGAAAAATTTTCACGAACCGGTACCGCATGTTGTGCGGGAATCGTTTTCTCATTTATATCACACATTCCGTGATATTAAAAAGAATAAAAATATCTTTCTGTTCTGTATATCCTACTTTTTCTATATTGACTGTGTGAATACGGTTATCAAAATGGCGGTTTCCCTTGCGACAGAGATGGGAATCAGTGATGTCATGAGTCTGGTGGTCGTAATTGTCATCAATATTGTTGCCTGTCCGTTCTCCATTCTGTTTGGTAAGCTGGTGGAGCATGTAGGCAGTAAGAAAATGATCTATGCCGGAATCATCGGTTATGTCGGTGTCGTACTGGCAGGATCCCTGATTAAGACCTATCCGTCTTTTATCTGGGTGGTGGCGTTGCTGGTCGGTATGTTTCAGGGCGGTATCCAGTCCGTTTCCCGTTCCTACTTTGCCAAGCTGATTCCGGATAAAGCAGATTCCAATGAATTTTTTGGATTTTTCTCTGTATTCTCCAAATTCTCGGCAATATTAGGGCCGATGGCGGTATCTACAATTATCATGATTACCGGAGAAACACAATATGGTATTCTCGGTCTGATTCCGATGATGCTGCTGGGCATGCTGTTCCTGGCATTTGTCAAGGATCCGGAAAGCGAACAGAAATTTCATAAGAAAAAATAAGGAAGCACAAAGGAATGCATCATAAAGAAGGACCGACTTCATGCTATGGGAAGACTGCTCTTTTTTCTTGTATAGTAGGGGACATCCAGCCGTATAAAGCTGTGAATCAAACACAGTCTTTTACATGATGAACATACGAGAGGCTTTGGATGAGCATAGTTGTTCATTCTCTGAAAGATATCAGCAGGAAGCAGGGGATGCAAAAAAGGGAGCCGGAAGGCAGAACATTCCGGTATTATGGGTATTCTGCTGCGCATCCATCCTTATATCGAAAAATGCCGGTTGTGTTGTATGCCGGTAAAATAGCAATATGGTAGAGGGTGGTTTCGGGCAGTGCAAGTATGCTTCCTGTCTTACCTTATACTTTTTTAACGAATTTCAATATATTTTAGGAGTTTTGTCCTTTTCATACGTATATAAGTGTATATAGGAAAAAGGAGGATACTACCTATGAGAAAAGTGAGCGAAAAGAAATATCCGGTTCCCTTTCACAATGATGTTTTTTTCAAGTATATGCTGATTGGAGAGGATGCAGGCTCTGAGCTGCTGAGAAGCAGGATTATTGAAGAGATTTACGGTTTAAAGGTTCAAACAACAAAAGTGCTGAACCCTGAACTGCTGCCGGAAGTCTTTTTCGGAAAACGAGCAGTACTGGATGTTGTATTGGAGGATGAGGCAGGCCATTTTTATGATTTGGAAATGCAGGTATCCGGTTATACACAGGAAGAACAGCTGCGATTTCAGCAGTATGGCTACCGCCTGGTTGGCAGACAGCTGAAGCAGGGCAATGATTATACCAAGCTGAAGCCGTTTTATCAGATTATTTTTATGAATTCGATGCCAAAAGCAGGAGGACGTATGATTCGTCACTATAAGGTGAAGGATGAAGATAATCAGGAGGAGCCCAATGGCACACTGAATCGGGCTATCGTATTCCTGCCGATGATCAAACAGCGAATCAGGGAAGTTGGAGGCATAAAAAATCTGACAGAATTTGAAACATTTTGTTATGTGCTTGCATATAATCCGGATGATGCTATACTAAACATGAAGAGAAGGATGGTGGATGTGGCAGTGGAAAAATATAATGAAATGAAAGAAGATAATCAGTTATTCAGCTGGGCGGAATCGGCAGAATTTGCCGAACGCGCAGTCCAGGCCAATCTGAGGGAGCAAACAGCAGAAGCTAAAAAATCAGGAATGGAGGAAGGTAAAAGAACTTCCTTAAAATTACTGTTACTACACAAGTATGGCGTGGATGATGCCTGGGTGGATACATTGACTACGCAACAGGTTGAGGATGCTCTCATCAGCATTTTGGAGTGTAGTACATATGATGCTTTAAAAGCACAGCTGACAGATCGAAAAGCTGAATAGTTTACTTGAAAAAAGCTGAACCTGCAATAAAGGCTTCAGCTTTTTTCATTATCGGCTGTAGGGAAGCAAAAGGACCTGTACTATGTATGGGTACAAACAAGGAGGGATAATATATCTACGATGTGTGTATTCTTAAGGCGATTGGTTATATCGAAGAGAATACAGCACAGGCAGAAGGCTGTGAAACAGCAGGATGATAATTTTGAATATGTGGAATTGTGAAGCATGGACCTGTTGTCAGCTTTGGGCTTTTATGATACCCGCATGGGAAATACGGTGTCATCAGCAGAGTTTACCTGCTTTTATCATTTATGATGCAGGATTACTGCATACGCCGATAAAAAGCGGAAGTTCAACACCATCCATACGGGTGGAAATCACATAGAGAAACGGGCGGTTCAGGTTCAAATCCAGAACCTTAGGATGCTCCATATTAGCGGCACCTGTGGCACCAATCATCGTATATGCACTTGCTTCAATCCCCTCCTCATTCAGTGCAATGCTGGTTTCCTGCTGGATATCTGAAACAAAAAAGGGCTTTTCATTCGTTATACCATTTAACTCTGCGGCTATATCAAACAAAGAGGTGACACCCATAGCTTTTAAGGTATCCGCAAGCTGCAGCTTGGAATGAACCTTGAACTTTGGCAGAGAGAGCTTCACGATACCAAAATCTGCTCCCTCGGTATCGTCCTTCAGTAATTCCTGTAGAAATTCCTTTTGCTCCATCATTCTGCGGATATCCTTACCTTCCTTTGGCAGTACCAGCGTCAGGCTGGAGGAATTGCTCAATGTCAGGGAAGTGGCGGCATAGTCCTTGTTGTCAATAAAGAAATGAGATCCCATCTCCTTATGCATGAAATCTGTATCAACCTTACCATCCTGTGCATAAAAGATATCCTTTTTTGTATCCTTTTTATCGAACTCAGTATCAAACCGTGCTTTATAGTAAACTGCGTTGAGAATCGCCATGCGCATGGATTCATTTGTCCTTATAGAGGGGGACAGATTTCCATTGGTGTGCTCACGAATCCACGCAGCCATAAGGTCCGCAGTCTTTGCCTGTGAAAAATCCACATCATAGGCAGCGGCATAAAACTGCTTATTTGCGGTTTCTATAAAGTCTTTATTTACCGGATATGAATTTTGTATCCATAAGGAATTTGCAATTTTCAGCTGTCCGCTTTCATTGTCGGTATATAAACGGCGATACAGATTCCCCATATTTTTTGCAGAATCCCTGCCGTCAACATGAAGCAGCGTCTGCAGCTGCTCTGCTGTCTGTCCCTCACTTGCCTGCAGTGTCATCATCAGCGGATAATACAAGCTCAGCGGGGAATAGCTGACATTATCGGAAGCGGTCTTTAGGATTGCGGAAAAGCTTTCCTGTGAGAAATCCGCATAGCCGCTCAGCAAGGTACCGTCTACAGGATTATCGTCTACTATGGCGATTTGTGCATCATGATCCTCGATGGAAGGACTTTTTGGATAGTGGATATCAGCGGGTGCTGCGATTTTTGGATTTGCCTGCTCCTGCGGTTTTTCCGTTTTGCTTGGTGCTGTCTTTTGCAGGGAGGAGCAGCCGGTGAGAAGCAGAAGCACACATAGGATACGTACTGTTTTTTTCATAAGAATCCCTTCTTTCTGTACTGTAAACGAATCACGCCTGCGATTTATTTCATTTCTTTCCTTTATTGTAATAGAAATTATAATAAAAGCATATGAAAACTGAGAGAAAAGGCAAACAAGACAGCATGTTAAAGGCGCAAGCCCTGTAGGTGGAGAGCTTGCGCCTGTTGATTGCAGTTAAAATATGACTGTACATATTAGCTGCTGATTTGGTTTAGCTTTGATTCTGACGAATCAGATTCAATGTACCTCCGGCCAGTATGGTTTCAATATCACGCTGTGTCAGACTATGGAAAACCTGAAAGCTTTTGTTTTTCGTGATATTCATTACCTCCACCGGTGTATGCTCCGCAAGGGATTTCAAATTTGTGATAGTTAATTCATCCAGTTCATCAATGGTATCGTAATCCTCCTCGTTACAGAAGGTAAACGGAATAATGCCGAAATTGATCAGGTTGGCACGGTGGATCCGTGCAAAGCTTTTGGCAATCACCGCTTTGATTCCCAGATACATTGGGGCTAATGCGGCATGCTCACGGGAGCTTCCCTGTCCATAATTGGCTCCTGCAATAATAAATCCTCCTCCGTGTTTGAGGCAGTCATCATGGAAGCTTGCTTTTACGTTCATGAAGATGAATTCACTGATTTTTTCAATATTGGAACGGTAAGGCAACACCTTTGCACCTGCCGGTGCAATGTGATCGGTGGTGATATTGTCACCTACCTTAATCATGACCTTTTTGTCAATGCGATCCTCCAATGGGGTATTGATTGGCAGTGGCTTGATATTGGGACCGCGCACAACCTCTGTTTCCGCAGCTGTTTCTGCATCCGGAACAATGATCATGGAATCGTCAATGGTAAAGACTTCCGGTTCCTGTGGCAGCTCATACTCCACGGTACGTGGATCAACAATATAGCCGTACAGTGCACTTGCAGCTGCGGTTTCCGGAGAAACCAGACAAACCTTCGCACTCAGGGTACCGCTTCTGCCGTAGAAATTCCGGTTAAAGGTACGCAGGGAAAGTGCATTGGTAATCGGTGACTGTCCCATGCCGATACAAGGACCACAGGTGGATTCGAGTATTCTGGCACCTGCGGAAATCATATCGGAGAGACCACCGTTTTGCGAAATCATATGCAGTACCTGTCGGGAGCCCGGAGAAATAACCAGACTGACATTTGGATCTACGGTTTTATTCTTCAGAATACCGGCAACGCTCATCATATCCATATAGGAGGAATTGGTACAGCTTCCGATGGCTACCTGATCCACCTTCAGACCGAGCACCTCGCTGATAGGAAGAACATTGTCCGGAGAATGCGGCATGGCGATCATCGGCTCCAGTGTGTTCAGATCAATATCGATAACGGTATCATAAACAGCATCCTCATCGGCTTTCAGTTCCTCATAAGCATCCTCACGGTGCTGTTTCTTTAAAAATTCCCGTGTAACCTCATCACTTGGAAAAATCGAGGTCGTTGCACCGAGCTCAGCTCCCATATTGGTAATGGTGGCACGCTGGGGGATACTCAGACTTCGTACACCGTCTCCGCTGTATTCTATAACATTCCCCACACCGCCTTTTACACTCAGTATCTGTAATACCTTTAAAATGATATCCTTGGAGCTGACACCCTTTGTCAGGGAACCATGTAACCGAACGTTGATAATGTTCGGCATGTTGAGATGAAACGGCATGCCGGCCATGGCACAGGCAACATCCAGACCGCCGGCTCCAATAGCCAAAGCCCCCATGCCTCCCGCAGTCGGTGTATGGGAATCACTTCCCAAAAGGGTAGCTTGCGGCTTTGCAAAGCGCTCCAGATGAACCTGGTGGCAGATTCCGTTACCGGGACGTGAAAAACGAACACCGTGCTTCATTGCCACCGTCTGTAAATATTTGTGATCATCGGCGTTTTCAAAGCCGCTCTGTAATGTATTATGGTCGACATAGCTGATAGACAGATCGGTTTTGACCTGATCCACACCCATCGCCTCCAGCTGCAGATAGGCCATGGTTCCTGTGGCATCCTGTGTCAGTGTCTGATCAATGCGGATTGCGATGGGTTTTCCTCGCTCCATCACCCCTTCTACCAGATGCTTCTGTATGATTTTCTCGGTTATTGTTGGCATAACTTCCCTTCCTTTCTCGTATACATGGAATATTATATCATGAAAAATGAAAATATTTCATTGAATTTATGAAAATTATGATATAATGGTGAAAGAATACTGTAAAAGGAGGTAGAGGAAATGAATGAGCATTTGAATTCTTTTTACCAGAAGGCGCGGGAGCATAACGATATCGCAAATGATCTGTTTCGCAAGTATGATATTAAAAAGGGTCTGCGAAATGAAGATGGCACCGGAGTACGTGTCGGTCTGACCAAAATTGCGGACGTTGTCGGTTATAAATATGTTGAAGAAGTGAAAACAGATGATATAGGAAAGCTGTACTATCGGGGCATAGAGCTGCGGGACATCATCCATGGCAGAAATTATGAAACGATTTGCGGGTACGAGGAAGCCTGCTTTTTATTACTCTTCGGCTATCTTCCGAAGAAGGAGGAGCTGCAGGAGTTCTGTGGCTATCTGCGTGCGCATTATGAGCTGCCGGATGACTTTCTGGAATCCAAATTTCTGCATATGCCGGGAAAAAATCTGATGAACCGGCTGCAACAGGCAGTGCTTGCCTTATATGATTATGATGATGCACCGGACAACATATCGGTGGAGAATACGCTGGAGCAGGGTCTGAATATTCTTGCCAAGCTGCCTTCGATCATCTGCTATGCCTATCAGAGCAAAATGCACCGGTATAATAAGGAAAGCCTGGTGATCCATCCGGCACAGGAGCAGCTTTCCATTGCGGAGAATATTTTGTATATGCTGCGCAAGGATCATGCATTCAGCGATCTGGAGGCCAAGCTGCTGGATATGATGCTGATTGTACACGCGGATCATGGCGGAGGGAACAACTCAACGTTTACCAATGTGGTCATCTCCTCCACCGGAACGGATTTTTATTCCTCCATGGTCGGAGCCATTGGCAGTATGAAGGGACCAAGGCATGGTGGTGCCAATCTGAAGGTGAGCGGTATGATGAAAGCTGTTATAGAAGAAATCGGCTACTGTGAAAATGATATTGAAATCAAGGCACTGATTTACCGTATCCTGCATAAGCAGTTTTACGATTACAGTGGTTTAGTATATGGAATGGGGCATGCGATTTATACGCTGAGCGATCCGCGAAGTGAGGTACTGCAGGAATATATTGAAAAGCTTGCCGAGAAAAAGGGCAAGGTCAGGGAGTATGAATTTTATCAGCGCTTTGAGCAGTGCGCAAAGGAGGTCATACTGGATGTTAAGGGGGTGCATATATCCAGCAATGTGGACTTCTACAGCGGCTTTGTATATGGCATGATGGGCATTCCGGAGGATTTGTTTACACCGTTGTTTGTTATGGCGAGAACCATCGGATGGCTTGCCCACAATATTGAAAACAAGGAATACGATGGAAGAATTATGCGTCCGGCAACCAAATATGTCGGCAGTGTGAAGAAATATGTAAAAATGGAGGACAGATGAGATGAGAACGATAACAGTATTTAAGGGAGACGGCATCGGACCGGAAATCGTGGATGCCGTGTTACAGATTCTAATGGCAGCAAAGGCACCATTGGCTTATGAATGCTTTGAGGTTGGAGAAGCGGAATATGAGCGCAACGGGAAGCTGATTCCGGATGCGGCGTTTGCATCCTTCGAGAAAAACCGTATTTTATTGAAGGCTCCGATTACAACACCAATTGGAAAGGGATTTCGTTCCCTGAATGTGACGCTCCGAAATAAATATGATTTATATGCGAATATTCGTCCTGCAAAATCCAATACGGCAGTAAAGACACCGTTTGACCATGTGGATATTGTGACCTTCCGCGAGAATACAGAGGATTTGTATGTTGGTGTGGAGGAACAGATTGATGCGGATACGGTGCATGCGACAAAGATTATCACACGCAAGGCCAGTACACGCATCATACGGGATGCTTTTGCATATGCACGGGCAAATGGCAGAAAAAAGGTTACCTGTGTACATAAGGCAAATATTCTGAAAATGAGTGACGGGATGTTTCTTTCCATCTTTCAGGAAATCGCAAAGGACTATCCGGATATCGAAGCGGATGATAAAATCGTGGATAATGTATGTATGCAGCTGGTCATGCGCCCGGAAACCTTCGATGTCATGGTGATGCCGAATTTGTACGGGGATATTGTCAGTGATCTGACAAGCGGCCTGATTGGGGGGCTGGGGCTTCTACCAAGCAGTAATATCGGAACGGACTATGCAATGTTTGAAGCGGTACACGGCTCTGCACCGGATATCGCTGGAAAGCATATCGCAAATCCGACGGCACTGCTGTGGTCTGCCTGTATGATGCTGGAGCATTTACAGGAAGGTGAGTGTGCTGCGAACATTCGTAAAGCGGTGGATGCTGTGCTGATGGAGCAGAAATATCTGACACCGGATCTGCATGGAAGCTCGACAACTGAGGAATATCGTGATGCCGTTATCGCAAAATTATCATAGCTAATAAGATATATGAAACAGCCGTATTACAGAAAAGCTACGGCTGTTTTGCTTTAGAATTTTATCTAATAGACTTGAGAATAAGATATTTAGGTATGATTAGAGGATATTAAGAGGCAGATTTTTATTCGATTCAATATGTTGATGCTTGACTTGTATCCGCATTTTCTTGATTTTTGTATGAAGCATAAGAGAAAATAGGGTATAATGAAAAGGACAAGGCGGGTGATGAGTAACATGAGAAAGGCAATACCTATCGGGGTAAACAGCTATCAAAAATTACGGGAAGAGGATTACTATACGGTTGATAAAAGCCGAATGATTGCAGAATTTCTGGAACGTAAAGCAACAGTAACCCTGATCACGCGACCTAGGCACTTTCACCGAAATATTGCCGATACCTTTGGTATCCGACAAGAGGCGCGCTAGTAGCGGGAAAAACAATCAATATGAGTAGGCGCTGCCCGCCCATGGCGTGCTTGCCAGCTTTTTTGACAACACGAAGGATGCAAAAGCTATATTCAAAGATACGGAGATTATGCAGACAGAATATTCCACGGTAATGAACACCTACCCTACAATTTTTCTTTCTTTTGCGGATGCAAAGGGGGATAAAAATAATATTGTCATGCAAATGAAATTGCAGCTTTTAAAGGAATATAAAAAGAATAAGCAGGTTCTTGAAAATATCGATATATTTGAAAAACCGGCATATGATGTCATTCTGCGCGGTATGTCGGATATACAAAACGGTTCATTAAAAGATGTAGTAAATGCGATTAGTTTTCTTATGACGAAATGTCACCAGTATTATGGAAAACGGGTCATGCTGTTTATTGATGAATAGGCACTGCCCGCCCAAGGCGCGATACACCATTCATCGAAGCACACACGCAGGGGATTTATGACGATTTGCGAAGCTCTCTTTCTTCCATGCTTCATACGTCACTGAAAACCAGTGATGATTTGCAGTATGCGATGCTCACCGGTATACAGCGCGTTGTGAAAGAGAATGTTTTCTCAGATTTAAACAATCTGCTTGTTTGCACGGTGAAAGATAAGGAGTATGCGGAATATTTTGGTTTTAAAAAAGCAGAGGTGGAACAAATTCTGCATGCATATGATTATGAGTATAACACCGAAATTCAGAATATGTAGGCGCTGCCCGCCCAAGGCGTGACGGATACAATATAGGAGGAATTGCTATCTACAATCCCTGGTCCATTATCAATTATGTTAACAGGGGAGAATTGATCCCGTACTGGGTGAATACAAGCTCTAATAAAATGATAAAGCAGGCTATGCAGGATTGTGATTCATCATTTAAAGAAGGCTATGAAGAGCTGATACGGACAGGAACAGTAAATACCCTGGTAAATTTTGAGGCATCCTTTTATGAGTTGAAGGAAACAAACAGCCTTTGGGGCTTGTTTGCGCCTTAGGCGGGCAGTGCCTAAATGCAGGATATCTTACAATTAAGGAAATTACAGATGCTTTAGAAGGCAAGTTTGTGTTAAAGATACCCAATAATGAAATTAAAAGAGAATTTCAGTCTTTAACTGCATATTATTTCCATTTGGATGAAAGCAGTGTTGCGTATCTTTTAGATAATTTTCAGAATAAGAATTGGGATGCTTTTATAAGTGGTTATCGTAACATCCTGAAGACTGCTGTCAGCTACTTGACCAACTGGCCTCCAGAGGATGATTTAATCAATGAGAATTCCTATCAGACTCTGCTATTAGGGCTGTTCATGCAGTTGGATAACAAATATGAAATCATCAGCAATCGTGAGCGAGGTTCCGGCAGACTGGATATATTGCTGAAAAGCAAGCTGATTGATAGAGCTTCATTTCTGATCGAATTGAAATACACAAAAGATGCGAATGTAAATTTAAAAGAACTGGCTCAGAAGGGATTTCAACAAATTCTGGATAAAGAATATGCAATGGATATGGAAAATGTAATGAAAATTGGCATGGCACATTGTGGTAAACAGGTTGAAATTTATGTAGGGAAGGACGCAGAATCAATTGGGTAATCATTTGAAAACGGTCATGTTCTAAATCCTTATAAAAATAAGCACCGTGAATGGTTTTGATGATACGCTATGATATATAGCCTTATAGTGATGTACAGAGCATGTTTTTTATACAACTAAAAAAGATTTCGGTTTCTTGACTCTTTCTTACGTTAGGGTGTTTACAAAAAAGAGAATGCAACTTCTATTGATTAACATACAATAGCGCTGTATTCTCTTATTTTTAATTTATTCATATTATTCACATAATGGGGTAAGAACCGTTTTTTTATTCCCTTTTTGTTGTTGGATATTAAAGAGTCAAGGTCGTATCTGTCCTTCTCCCAATATGATATATTTTTTGGTTGTTAAAGCCTGCAGTCCCATAGGACCACGTGCATGCAGCTTCTGTGTACTGATTCCGATTTCTGCTCCCAGACCAAATTCAAATCCATCTGAGAAACGCGTAGATGCGTTGGCATATACACAGGCACTGTCAACCTCCTTCAGAAATCTTTTAACCGATGTGTAATTCTCGGAAATGATTGCTTCACTGTGATGTGTGGAATAGGTGTTGATGTGTGTGATGGCTTCCTCCAGAGTAGATACCGTTTTTATGGAGATTTCCAAATTCAGATACTCGCTTGCGTAATCCTCCTCAGTAGCGGGAATACAATCCGTATCCAAAGCGCATATATGGGAATCCGCATGAATTTTTACATGGTGCTGCTTTAATGACGCAAGAAGCTCCTGTGTAAAACTGTCACTGATATCCTTATGGATCAATACACTTTCACATGCGTTGCATACGCTTGTCCGCTGTGTCTTGGCATTGATGATAATAGGAATCACCTTGGCAGTATCAGCATCCTTATCGACATAGACATGACAGTTTCCGGTGCCCGTTTCCAGTACCGGTACCGTTGCATTTTTAACTGTATTGGCAATCAGTCCGGCACCGCCGCGGGGAATCAGCACATCGAGATATGCATTCAGCTTCATAAAGGCAGTTGCCGTTTCCCGGGAGGTATCCTCCAGAAGTGTGATGATATCCGCACAGAAGCCACAGGCAGCGGCAGCCCTTCGCATACTGCTTACGATAACCAGATTGCTTTGCAGAATATCCTTGCTGCCACGCAGCATAACCGCATTGCCGGCTTTTAAAGACAGGACCGCCGCATCCACGGTCACATTCGGTCTTGCTTCATAGATCATGCCGACGACACCCAGTGCAACACGCATGGTTCCAATCTGCAATCCGTTTTCTGTAGTATGCATATCTGTGATTTCTCCGATAGGATCCGGTAATGCACATACCTGATACACACCCTCGATAATCTGCTGCATCCGTGCTTCATTTAACAGCATGCGATCAAGCAGCCCTGCATTCATACCATTCGCTTTCCCGTTTTCAACATCTAGGGCATTCGCTTTGAGGATAGCGGGCATATCCTGTTCCAATTGCTTTGCGATTGCACGTAGCAATGCGTCTTTCTGATTTCTGTCCGCATTCATAATCTGACGGGATGCCTGCTTACAGGCATTTCCCAACTGTTCCAGTGTCTTCATCTAAACTTCCTCCTTTGTATCAAACAGGGTACCGCGATATTCATCCCGAAGGATATCATACAGAATGGATGGCTTTTTCCCATTGGCGATAATCATGGGAATACCATGCTCATTTGCAAACTGTGCTGCGGATATCTTGGTAACCATGCCACCGGTACCTCGTGAAGACCCTGCACCCTTTGCCATATTGAAAATGGATTCATCAATGCTGTTGACGACCGGAATCAATTTGGCATTTTTGTTTTTTACGGGGTCATCCTCATACAATCCATCAATATCGGACAGCAGCACCAGCAGATCGGCATTGGTCAGATAAGCGGTTACTGCACTCAGTGTATCATTGTCCCCATAGGCGATTTCATCGACTGCCACACTGTCATTTTCATTGACAATGGGAATCACACCATATTCCAGCAGGGTTTCCAACGTATTGACTGCATTCTCACGCAGCATCTCGTTCTTTGTGACAGTTTTGGTAATCAGCAGCTGTGCGATGCTTTGTCCGTATTGAGAGAAGAATTTATCATAGATAAACATTAGCTCACACTGTCCCACTGAGGCAGCTGCCTGTTTTTCACGCATCAGCTCCGGACGTTTGCGCATCTGCATCTTGGCTACACCTGCTGCAACTGCGCCACTGCTTACCAGGACAATATCCAAACCACTGTTTTTGATATCGCTCAGCACCATTGCAAGGGCATCTATTCGTTGGAAATTTAAACCGCCTCCGGAATGTGTCAGCGTGGAGGAACCAACTTTGACTACCATCCGTTTTATTTCTTTCATATCTTTCATTTATTTACAACTCCTTTGAAAATTGTTTCTTCTATTATACCGAAGAAGAATCAAAGACGCAATGCTTTCTATATATGAATATGAAATACACGCTTCCAATAGACAATGGCGAATATTAGGAAAAGGGGGTAAGTGTTGAAAGGAAACTCTATAGTCAGTAAAGGATATGGATAAAAAAGGATAGCTCTTCTCGTATACAAGCCTTGTAGATATATACCTGGGAATTACTTGCATAAACAAAAAAAACATTATGTGTAGAGTCTAATAAAAAAAGAGGATTTATTACGAGAGGAAATAAGATTGGACAGGCTGTAATCGTGACTCTACCGTATATACATGACGGTGAAATAGCGTGCCTGTGTTTTGGGAGTGAATAGAAATCAGAAAGCGAGTAAAGTTTTTGATTTTTAGCACTAAAGTGTTGACAGTGCTAAAATTCTGTACTATACTGTTAGCAGACTTAAAGAGCGAGTGCTAACAGGAGGTAATTACGTATGGCGAGAAAGAAACAATTCAAGGCTGAGTCCAAACGTCTATTAGATCTGATGATCAACTCTATTTATACACATAAGGAAATCTTTTTGAGAGAGCTGATCTCCAATGCAAGTGATGCAATTGACAAGCTGTATTATCAGGCACTGTCTGATAACCTGAGTGATGTAGATACATCCGGCTTTAAAATTTATCTGGAGGCAGATAAGGAAAACCGTACTCTGACAATCCGTGATAACGGTCTGGGTATGAACAAGGATGAGCTTGAGGACAATCTGGGAACGATTGCGAAGAGTGGCTCTCTGGCGTTTAAGCAGGAGATGGAAGATGCAGAGAAGAAGGATGATGTGGATATCATCGGACAGTTTGGTGTCGGCTTCTATTCTGCATTTATGGTTGCCAGCCGTGTGGAGGTAACGACGAAGAAATACGGTGAGGAAACCGCCTATCTGTGGAGCAGCAATGCGGTTGACGGCTATTCCATTGATGAATGTGAAAAAGATGAGCATGGAACAGAAATCGTTCTGTATCTGAAGGATAACACGGAAGATGAGAATTATGACGACTATCTGCAGCAGTATGAGATTGAGCGTCTGATTAAGAAATATTCCGACTATATCCGTTACCCGATTGAGATGTGGGTGGAAACCAGCAAGCGTGTGGACGATGCGGAAAGTGAAAACGAGGATGCGGATAAGCCTGCTGAACCGAAATATGAAACTGTAAAGGAATTGAAAACGCTGAATTCCATGATTCCGTTGTGGAAGAGAAGCAAGTCTGAAATAACAAAAGAAGAATACGATGAGTTCTATAAGAGCAAATTCAACGATTATACAGAGCCGCAGAAGGTGATTCATACGAGTGTAGAGGGTGCAGTTTCCTTTACAACACTGATGTTTATCCCGGGTAAGGCACCGTTCAACTATTATTCTCAGGACTACAAGAAGGGTCTGCAGCTGTATAGCCGTGGTGTCTTCATTATGGATAATGCGGAAGAGCTGATTCCGGAGCATTTCCGTTTCGTAAAGGGTCTGGTGGATTCCCAGGATCTTTCTTTGAATATCTCACGTGAAATGCTGCAGCATGACCGTCAGCTGAAGGTGATTGCGAACCGTATCGAAAAGAAAATCAAATCCGAGCTGCTGCTGATGCTGCGCAATGACCGCGAAGAGTATGAGAAGTTCTGGAAGAATTTCGGTCTGCAGATCAAATTCGGTGTATACAATGACTTTGGCGCAAACAAGGAAACCCTGCAGGATCTGCTGATGTTCTATTCCAGTAAGGAACAGAAGCTGGTTACACTGGATGAATATATTAACCGCATGGAGGAAGGACAGGAGCACATCTACTTCATGAGCGGTGACAAGGTTGAACTGATTGACAATCTGCCACAGGTCAAGAAGGTGAAGGAAAAGGGATATGAAATCCTGTATCTGACGGACAATGTGGATGAGTTTGCATTACAGGCACTGATGAATTACAAAGAGAAAACCTTTAAGAACATTTCTCAGGGTGATCTGGACCTGGATAGTGAAGAGGAAAAGAAGGAACTGGAGAAAAAGGCTGAGGAAAATAAGGATCTGTTAAGCGGCATTAAGGAAGTGCTGGGCGATAAGGTGAAGGATGTTAAGATTTCTTCCCGCCTGGTGGATGATCCGGTTTGTCTGAGCAGTGAGGAAGGCATGTCCTTTGAGATGGAAAAGGTGTTAAGTGCTATGCCGGAAGGAAATCCGTATGGTATGAAGGCATCCCGTATTCTGGAAATCAATCCGAATCATGAAATCTTCAATGCTTTGCAGAAGGTATACGAGCAGGATAAGGATGCAGTGAAGGATTATGCAGATTTATTGTACGATCAGGCATTGCTGATTGAGGGCTTCCCGATTGAAAATCCTACAGAATTCTCTAAGAAAATCTGTGATTTCATGGTAAAGGCCAGCAAATAAAAGCGCATTCCGTTAAATTAAACAAGAAAACAACCTGTTTTAGTGAAGCTTTACACTGAGACAGGTTTTCTTATTACCTAGAGATTTCAAATGCAGAACAAAGTGATGAAACGCCGATATGAAGCAATAGTGACTTTTACTGTCCATAACACGCGGATAGCGACATCTGTATATCAGCAGTATGCGCAGGAACAGGTCGTCTTTTTGTAGCATCATGGGAAGGAACAAGTAATCGTCCACTGCCAGTGGAAAATATGCTGCTGTACCAGGTGAATGCGAGGCGAAACGGTTACGAAGAACAATAAAGGCATGGAAGACTGCTTCCAGCTGCTTTGGCAGAAATGCTGCTGGATACGTCGCATGGCAAAAGCATAGAGTAAAGTCAAACAACTGCTTTTTCATATGCTGAGGAGCTTTGCTGCTGAATAAAAGGGGAGTCGCTTCATGTTTTGTATAAATGCTACAGAGATGCCTGCATCCGTATAAAAACACCTGTTTCATCACACAGGAGTCTCATTCTATGGTACAATTAAAACACTTCCGGTAGACGGATATGGTTTTACCGGATACAGCATATCATACGACGAGGGAGGTGCCTGTATGAGACGAAGAAGTATATTTGGTATTATCGTGTTGTCTATTATAACCTGCGGCATTTACTATCTGATTGCCTGGGTACAAGTATTCAGTGATATCAATTACGGTGCAAGAGAAAATGATACAGCTATCACTGATCTACTGCTGTCCTTTGTGACCTGCGGTATCTGGGGTATATTCTGTTTCTGGAAATATTCCAAAAAGCTGTATATGATAGGAGCCGAGGATAATAGTCTGATCAATGTTTTGCTCGCTGTGTTTGGCTTGCCGATTATATCGCTCTGTATCATGCAAAGCAGTATCAATGATTTGATCGATCGCACCTACTGATATGATATGAGTCGTGATGGAAAAAATGCACTGGGAATCGGAGTAATCCTGTTTCTGGTGCTCTTCGTTTTCGGAAGCTTCTGTCCGATGGAGCGGATATTTGGGATACCATGTCCGGGCTGCAATATGTTTTCTGCCATATACTGGCTGTGGAAAGGTAATCTTTCTGCTGCCTGGTATTTCCATCCGGCTGTATTCCTTCTGCTTCCTTACGCAGCGGTATGCGCAGTGCTTTTTGTGAGAAACAGAGAAGATATTTTAAAGAGAAGAGCATTTCGTGTGATGAGTGTGCTTTTGTTATGGATAATGCTTGCTGTATACCTGTGGCGAATGCTTTATGTGTTTCCTCATGCGCCTATGCAGGTGAATGAGCATGCACCGTTTATTGGCCTGCTGCAGCTGTTTTTTTAGAAGTGTTTCTTCCTTTATGGCAATATTACAGGTACATGAGCTTTTTATAAAAATTTCCTTGTCTGATGAAGTAGAAATCTCAGCTTGTGAAAAAATGTGAAAAGCAAACAACAGAGGAAAGCTCGATAAGTCGATATATATCGGCTTTTTTTGTTTATGATAAGGAGCGCATACGGTCTGTTTGTGAAAAAGTGATAACGGTTACAGCAAATTCATTGAAAAGCATCTGCTGATAGTATAGAATAAGGTAAAAAATAGGGCATATAACTTGTATAAAAGGTTAAAATGTGCATAATATTTCAAAAATTAACGTAAATTAATGCGAATTTTACTTAAAAATATAGACAGCATCACTTGTGAAATATATAATAAGCCTGTAAAGAGGTGTTGCTGTATATGAATAAAAATATTGGTGAACTAATCAAACAGAAACGGACAGAAAATAAGATGACACTGAAGGATATCAGTGAAGCAACTGAGCTTTCCATCGGTTATCTGTCCCAGCTGGAACGTGGACTGACCTCCATTGCTCACGATACGCTGAAGAAGGTCGCAAAGGCGCTCGGAGTTGAGATGACGTATTTCATGGAACAGCCGAAAACTAAGGAAAAAGCGGTACTACGCAGCTATGAGCGGGAAATTCTGCGTATTGAGGGAAGCTCAATCATCGAATATGCGATGACAAATATGGCAGATCGTGGGGAAATGCTGCCGAAGCTGGTCGAGATTTTGCCCCAAAAGGAAGTGGAGGAGTCGCTGCCGTATCCACATGAGGGGGAAGAATTCGTCTATGTGCTGGAAGGTATCCTGACACTGCAGATTGAGGCTGATGTCTGTGATCTGTATCCGGGAGACTGTGCACATTACAAATCCACAAGAACACATAACTGGAGCAATCAGACCAATAAGGTCGTAAAATTTATCACCATCAATACACCGAACCTTTTTCAGGAAGCAGGAGAGAAGCTATGAAAGAGCCTACCGTAATCAATATTCAGAAATATTCTGTGCATGACGGAGACGGTATCCGTACAACGATATTCTTTAAGGGCTGTCTGCTGAACTGCTGGTGGTGCCACAACCCGGAAAGTCAGAGGTATGCACCGGAGCTGATGTTTAACCGGGAAAAATGCAGTGGCTGCGGATATTGCCGTAAGGCTTGCAGTCACGGAGCCATTACGATTGAGGAGGATGGTACAGCACATACGGATACAGATAAATGTGTGCTCTGTGCAGACTGTCTGGATTACTGCCTTCACAACAACCGTGAAATCGTCGGAAAGCAGTACAGCATTAAGGAGCTGATGACCATCGTAAACAAGGACGCGCATTTCTATGAGGAAAGCGGCGGGGGTGTAACGCTTTCCGGGGGAGAGGTCATGACGCAGGATATTGATTATCTGGAAGAGCTGTGCAGACAGCTGAAGGATAAGGGATACAATGTCGCGATTGATACCTGCGGGTATGCGCCAAAGGAAAGCTATGCACGGCTGCTGCCGTATGTGGATACCTTTTTGTACGATATCAAGACACTGAATGATGAAGCACACAAAAAGTATATGGGAAAATCCAATGATGTCATACTGGAGAATCTGGAATTTCTTGCGGATCATCGTGCGGATATCAACATCCGCATACCGGTCGTTGTTCCGGTGAACAGCGATGCGGATACAATGCTGGATATCATTACATATTTGAAAAAGCGCATTGGAATCGTCAAGGTGAATCTGCTGCCGTATCACAATACGGGAAGCAGCAAATATGAAAAGCTTGGTCGCGTCTATCCCGCAGCGGATTTGGGCGTGCCATCACAGGAGCATATGGAAATGCTGAAATCGCTGTTTGAGGAACATGGTTTTCAACAGGTGAAGATAGGAGGATAAACAATGGAACTCAGAGGAATGAATGATCGAATCAAGAAACTAAGAAAGCAGAGCGAGGAAACAACACCGCACATTTTTATGGAACGTGCCATGCTCATGACGGATGCCTACAAGAAATACGAGGGTGAGGTATCAATTCCGGAGCTGCGCGCACTGTCAATGAAGGAAATTTTTTCCCGCAAGACCATCACGATTGAAGACGGTGAGCTGATTGTCGGAGATAAGGGAGCAGGACCGCAGTCTACCCCTACCTTCCCGGAGCTGTGCTGCCACACGCTGGAGGATATGAAGGTTATGAACGACCGTGAGCTGATCTGCTTTAAGGTCAGTGATGAGGACATGAAGCAGCAGGAGGAAACGATTATCCCATTCTGGGAAAAACGCTCCATCCGTCATAAGATAATCAATTCCATGTCACAGGAATGGAAGGACTGCTATGAGGCAGGTATCTTTACAGAATTTATGGAACAGCGTGGTCCGGGGCATACCGTCGGCTCTGAGAAAATCTATGCAAAGGGATTTCTGGATTACCAGCAGGACATTGAAGAGGCAATCGCTGCGATTGATTTCCTAAACGATCCGGAGGCAATCGAAAAACGCGATGAGCTGCGTGGTATGAGTATTATGTGCGATGCCATCATGATTCTGGGAAAACGCTATGCAGCGCTGGCCAGAGAGCTTGCGGAAAAGGAAAGTGACCCTGTACGTAAGGAAGAACTGCTGCAGATTGCCGCAAACTGTGACATCGTTCCGGCACATAAGCCGAAGACCTACTGGCAGGCGATTCAGATGTACTGGTTTGTACACCTCGGTGTGACAACCGAGCTGAATCCATGGGATGCATACTCCCCGGGACGTCTGGATCAGCATCTGAATCCGTTTTATGAAGCAGATATCGAAGCGGGACGTCTGGATAAATCCAAGGCAAAGGAGCTTCTGGAATGTCTGTGGGTGAAATTCAACAATCAGCCGGCTCCTCCAAAGGTGGGCATCACGCTGAAGGAATCCTCCACTTATACGGATTTTGCGAATATCAATACCGGAGGGATTACACCGGATGGAGAAGACGGGGTCAATGATGTATCCTATCTGATTCTGGATGTTATGGATGAAATGAAGCTGCTGCAGCCATCCAGCAACGTACAGATCTCCAAAAAGACACCGATGAAATTTATCAAGAGAGCATGTGAAATCAGTCGAAAGGGCTGGGGACAGCCTGCCTTCTACAATACGGAGGCGATTATTCAGGAGCTGCTGAATGCCGGGAAATCCATTGAGGATGCACGTCGTGGAGGAACCTCCGGCTGTGTGGAAACCGGAGCCTTCGGACGGGAAGCATACATTCTGCAGGGATATTTCAATCTGCCGAAAATTCTGGAAATCACACTGCATAACGGATGGGATCCGGTTGGCGGAAAGCAGCTGGGCTTACAGCTGGGAGAAGCGGAAGACTTTAAGAGCTATGACGAGCTGTTTGATGCCTACAAAAAGCAGATTGAGCATTTTGCGGATATCAAGGTTAAGGGAAGCAATATGATTACCCGTATCTATGCGAAATACATGCCGGCACCGTTCCTTTCCATCATCACCGACGACTGCATCACCAACGGCAAGGACTACAATGCCGGAGGTGCGCGCTACAATACGAACTATCTGCAGGGAGTAGGTATCGGAACAATCACCGACTCTTTGTCCGCAATCAAATACAATGTGTATGACAAAAAGAATTTCACAATGGGTGAGCTGATGAAGGCATTGCAGGATAACTTCGAAGGAGAAGAGCATGTTCGTCTCTATAATCTGGTTTCCCGCAAGACACCGAAGTATGGAAATGATGATGATTATGCAGACGCGATTATGAAGGAGGTGTTTACCTTCTATAAGAATACGATCACCGGTCGTCCGAACATGCGTAACGGTCAGTGGAGAATCAATATGCTGCCGACCACCTGCCATGTATATTTTGGTGAGGTCATGCTGGCTTCTCCAAACGGCCGTCTGGCACACAAACCGGTCAGTGAGGGGATTTCTCCGGAAAAGGCAGCGGATGTGAATGGACCAACCTCCGTTATTCGCTCCGCAAGCAAGATGGATCATCTGTCTACCGGTGGTACGCTGCTGAACCAGAAGTTTACACCAAGTGTTGTAGCCGGAGAAGACGGTTTAAGCAATATGGCAGATTTGATCCGCTCCTATTTCAACATGGACGGACACCACATTCAGTTCAATGTCATCGACCGTGAAACACTGATCAAGGCACAGCAGAATCCTGCGGAATACCGCGATCTGATTGTACGAGTTGCAGGCTACTCCGATCATTTCCGCAATCTGAGCAAAGAGCTGCAGGATGAAATCATTAATCGTACAGAGCAGAGCTTTTCATAAACAATATTAGGAAAGAAGGAAAATAGTTATGAACAAGACCATTGGATTTATCGGCAGCGGAAACATGGGCGGTGCGATGATCGGGGGGATCATCAAGGCCGGTCTGACTGCCAAAGAAAACATTTATGTATCCGACATCAACGAGGAGAGTCTGGCTCGTGTACGGGAAAGCTATGGCGTCAATACGACAACAGACAATGCGCAACTGGCAAAGGTATGCGACATCATTGTGCTGTCTGTAAAGCCGTTCCTGTATCCGGTTGTCATCAATCAGATCAAGACTGTTGTGAAAGAGGATGTCATCATCGTCGTGATTGCAGCCGGACAATCCTCCGAAGCGGTAGCACAGCTGTTTGGAAGAGAAATCAAAATCGTCAAGACAATGCCAAACACACCGGCACTTGTTGGTGAGGGTATGGCTGCCATTGCACCTGCAAAGAATGTCACAAAGGAAGAAATAGCAGAGATTACGGCTATCTTCAACAGCTTTGGTAAGAGTGAAATTGTACCAGAGCACCTGATGGATGCGGTAACGGCAGTCAGCGGATCATCACCGGCATATGTCTATATGATGATTGAAGCAATGGCAGATGCCGCCGTAGTGGAAGGTATGCCAAGACCACAGGCATATAAATTTGCGGCACAGGCGGTACTGGGAAGTGCCCAGATGGTTCTGGAAACCGGAAAGCATCCGGGAGAGCTGAAGGATATGGTTTGTTCACCGGGAGGAACGACCATCGCTGCTGTCGCAAAGCTTGAGGAAACCGGATTTCGCTCCAGCATTATGCAGAGCATGAAGGCTTGTGCGGATAAATCAAGAGAGATGTCGAAATAAAACAGAGGAATTTGGAAGAAGGCTGTGCTTCACCATGTGTTTGCGGCGAGGATTGCAATTAGCGTGCAGGGATGTCTGCAATTGCAAGAACTGCTGAAAGCAAGACGGCGCCTGTAACAGAGGGATGCTGGAACAGAGTGCCGGTGAATAACAGCAAGCAGCATTGGAGTTAAACAATAGAGAAGACGCAAGAGCGTACAATGGGAGTTAAAGAGAAGATTATGGATATTACTACTATTATTATTGGATTGCTGATCGTACTGCTGATCGGATACACTGCTTTTTTCGCTTACGACCTGATCAAACACAAGGATGAGTTTGAGGGAGATACCTCCTGGTGGAAGACCGGCGCTATCGGGGCTCTGGTAAATTTCTTCGATCCGCTGGGAATCGGGGCATTCGCTCCACAGACAGCATTACTGAAATTTACGAAGCAGACACGGGATAAGCTGATTCCGGGAACGATGAATGTTGCCAACTGTATTCCGGTACTGCTGCAGGCACTGATTTTTACAACGGTTGTCAAGGTTGAGGCATGGACACTGGTTGTCATGCTGGCTGCCGCTATGCTTGGTGCAGTTCTCGGAGCAGGTGTGGTTTCCCGCATGTCAGAGAAGAAAATTCGTCTGGTAATGGGGTTTGCACTTGCATGTACGGCATGCATCATGCTGGCAAGTCTTTTGAAGTTAATGCCGATTGGTGGAGATGCCATTGGACTCGCGGGTGGAAAGCTTGTGATTGCCGGTATCGTCAACTTTATTCTGGGAGCATTGATGACAGCGGGTGTCGGTCTGTATAATCCCTGCATGGTCCTTGTGTATCTATTGGGAATGTCTCCGGATGTCGCGTTCCCGATTATGATGGGATCCTGTGCCTTCCTGATGCCGCCTGCATCTGTAAAGTTTATCAAGGAGGGGGCATACAATCGAAAATCAGCACTTTCCATGGCGATTTTCGGATCAATTGCAACTCTGGTTGCATCTCTTCTGATCAAATCACTGCCGCTGGATGTACTGAAATGGATCGTTGTATGTGTAACGGTATATACATCCACTGTCATGCTGCGTGCCGGGTTTTCAAAGGTAACGGAGCATACAGCAGCTGCAAAAGCTGAAGCAGTGGAAATCGTAGATTAAAATTGTAAGAGGTTCACTTCCATGTGACCTCTTTTTTCTGTTGTGCTCTTTGAATAAGCATGACAGCCGTATTGTCAGGTTCTTTTTTACTCAGGGTATACGATAGAAGGAGAATTTAAATTCTGTTATAAGAATGCTTCTTTTTTTAATGCAGGCCTGATTGAGAAAGTAGCATGATGTGGCAGTTCATCCTTTTTATATTCTTTCATTATCCAGATTTTGCAATATTGATATTAGTGACTGGGAAGCCGGGGCTTCTTATAGTATAATAGAAATGAAAACAAGGAGTAGAAAGCATGATAAAACATATTGTATTTGATATAGGAAATGTATTGATGACCTTTGCACCGGAGACCTATTTTATCCGGTGGTTTCAAAGTGAAGAAAAGACACACCGTGTCTGCAGCCGTATTTTTACACATGAAGCATGGGAGAAGTATGATCAGGGAATCTGGATGCTGGAGGATCTGTATGCGGTGTATCACGATGCATATCCGGATATGGTTGAGGAGACGGATATCGTATTACAGAACTGGCTGCAGCTGATGCAGCCGATGCAGGAAAGCATAGCCTTTATGAAACAGATGAAGAATGCCGGTTATGGAATTTATATTCTTTCCAATATCAGTCAGGATTCTGCGGATTATTTGAAGGAAACCCAGCAGTTCTTTCCACTGGCGGACGGTGCGGTATTGTCCTATGAGGAGAAAACCAACAAACCGGATCCCTATATTTTTGAAGTGCTGCTTGAGCGCTATGAGCTCAACGCCGAGGAGCTTCTTTATCTGGATGATAATGTGGAAAATACTAGGCAGGCAGAGAAGATGGGAATACAGGGAATCTTATTTACAGATGAGGGCTGTATCGCGAAGGCGCAGAAGCTGTTGAAAGAGGAATGTCATGTTAAAGATTAAGCAGATGGTAAGCGGTGTTATCACCGGTATGGATGAGGCGCATAACGGACTGCTGCGTATAGGAAAGGATATCGTACTTGTGCGCCATGTGTTGAAGCAGGAGGAGGTCCGTGTCCGAATTGTCAGGCGTATTGCAAAGGGGTATATCGGTGAGGTTGTAGAAATTAAAAGGGCATCTCCTTTCCGTAAACCGGTGAAGTGTCCGATTTATGAGCACTGCGGAAGCTGTCAGCTGCTACATATGAATGCGCAGGGACAGCGTGTATTTAAGAACCAAAGTATGCAAGCCCTGTGTGACAGGGCGAAGGGAATGAAATTACAGACGGAGGATATCGTCATGATGGAGGAGCCATGGCAGTATCGCAATAAGGTGATTATCGGATTTCAAAAGGACAGGCAGCGTCGAATACAGGCAGGCTTTTATGAGGAATTCTCTCATCGTATAATCCCCTATAAATGCTGTCCTCTGCATCCTGAGGTGTGTGACAGCATAATTGCAGGCATTGTGGAGCTGATGGGAAAGCTCCACATCGAACCGTATAATGAGGATCAGCGCAAAGGGCTTATCCGGCATGTAGTCGTGCGGTATGGTGCGGTAAGCAAACAGATCATGATCGTTCTTGTATTGAATTCCAATGTGTTTCCGGCAAGGAGGAATTTTATACAGGAGCTAAGAAAACGATTTCCTCAAATTACAACAATCGTGCAGAATGTGAATACCAGAAAAACAAGCGTGGTGTTAGGGGATGAGGAGCGTGTACTATATGGTCCCGGGTATATCGAGGATGTTTTGTGCGGTATGACCTTCCGGATATCTGCAAAGTCTTTCTATCAGATCAATCATGAGCAAACGGAAGTTCTTTATCAGCGTTCGGTGGAGCTGCTGGAGCTAAGTGGTAAGGAAACGGTGCTGGATGCATATTGTGGAATCGGGACGATTGGGATGTATGTATCACGCTTCGTGAAGCAGGTGATCGGTGTGGAAATCAACCGTGATGCGGTGGAGGATGCCAAAATCAATGCGAAGATCAATCAGATATCCAATATCCGTTTTGTTTGTGAGGATGCTGGGCGCTATATGACAAGGCTTGCGGCGGAGAAGAAGCGGCTGGATGTCGTGATTATGGATCCTCCCAGAAGTGGAAGCAGTGAGGATTTCATTAAGAGTCTGGTACGGATGAAGCCGAAACAGGTATTGTATATCTCATGTAATCCGCAGACGCAGATTCGCGATTTGCAGATGTTTGAGCGTATGGGATATCGGGTACAGGGCAAGCTGGTTCCGGTGGATATGTTCCCGCATACGGTTCATATAGAGACTTGTGTGTTGCTACAACGAAAAACTATGTAGAAATCCTTAATTTTAGGCACTTTTTCAAGCATATCGTGTTTACAAGTGAGGGTGATAAAATCCGAAATAAAGAGATTAAAAACTATATCAATGTTTCAGTAGTAGTTGATATAGAGTGTGGGAACACAACAAATTAAATATTAAATTTGAGGGGTACTTGTAAAAGAGTATCCCTTTTCAATGTAGGGCGTTCAGAAAAGAGCGTCTATTTTTTTACCCAAAATGAAAGGAGCATTAAGAATTATGAAAAAGATATTCAAGCGATTATGTACGGGCTTCTTAGCCTTTGCGACTATCGTTACCGCCTTGCCGAGTACCATTGTTCATGCCGAAAGCAAGCAATACTGGACACAATCTGATGAGCGTGTCGGTATCGTTGAAAAAGTAATGAATGACGGTTCTATCGGTTCAACCTTTAACGAGGGACATTTGACCGTTGAGGGTGAGGACGCTTATTGTATTGACATTAACACGGACTTTAGAAATGGATATAAGACCAGAGCTGACGCAAGCACACGCATGAGTGCTGACCAGATAGCCGACGTTGCCTTATCCATTGAATACGTCAAGCAATACACGGACAGCCACGGCGGTTTGAGCAGTAATCACGCCTACCTTTTAAGACAGTTGGTTGTCTGGCAGAGATTGAGCGTACATCTTGGCTGGCAGTGTGATAACGTGCGAGCTTCCTATAATGAAATTCCAAAGGCAACGCAGGACGAAGTATTCGTAGGAGCGAAAACCTTTGTCAAAGCAAATAAAGGACGCTATGAATGTGGCGGTTATATCTACTCTGGCGAGGGGCAGGAATTGGGACAGTTCTGGGCGAACCTTAATGTAGGTAACGCTACACTACAAAAGAGTTCCACCAACACCAGCATTACAGACGGTAACGGAAATTACAGTATCGCTGGTGCGACGTATGGTGTCTTTTCTGATAAGGACTGCACAAACCAGCTTGCCACCCTTACGACAGATAACAACGGCAATACCGAAACCGTAGAAGTCAAGGCTGGCATAGTCTATATCAAGGAATTATCCGCACCGACTGGCTACAAGATTGATAATACTGTGTATTCTCTAAAGGTTGAAGCAGGAAAAACAGCGACTTTGAAAGTAGCTGACACGCCAAAAGTAACCGATACCTTGATTGAGCTTTTCAAAATTGATATGGAAACACAGAAAAGCAATCCGCAGGGCGACGCTACCTTAGAGGGTGCGGAGTTCACATGGAAGTATTACGCTGGCTACTACAACAAAGATAATCTTCCTGCTGAACCAACTCGTACATGGACGACAAAGACAATCGCTGAAAAAGACAGCGACGGTACAATCCATTACGTTACCCGTTTAGCCGACGCTTACAAAGTCGCTGGCGACAGCTTCTATATGCAGGACGGCAACGCCGTACTTCCATTAGGTACATTAACCGTAGAGGAAGTCAAAGCACCAGACGGCTATTTGTTAGATGGTGCATATATGCAGGCAAACGGCAGTGAAGAACAAATCAAAGGAATGTATTTAACACAGATTAGCGAGGACGGCGACCTTGCCATACTGACTGGAAGCAATCAATTTTCTGTATCAGACAAGGTTATCCGTGGCGGTGTCAAAATCCAGAAACGTGATTTAGAAACGAAAGACACCAAAGCACAAGGCGGAGCTACCTTGAAAGATACTGCCTTTGAAATTATTTCCCTAAATGACAGTGCCGTATTGGTTGAGGGAAAATTATACAAGAAAAATGAAGTCGTAAAGACCATTCATACGGACATTGAGGGCGTGGCTTCTACTTCTGCTGATTTATTACCACATGGGAAATATCGTATCGAAGAAAGCGAAGCACCAGAGGGCTACTTGACGGACGGTGCAAAAGCGATTGAGTTTACCATTACAGAGAATGGAAAAATTGTGGATTTAACCAACGAAGCCCATTCTGTCTACAATCAAATTAAGCGTGGCGATTTAGAGGGCGTGAAGATTGGAGCAGGTACGCACAAGCGTCTTGCTGATGTTCTTTTTAGGATCACAAGCAAGACGACGGGAGAAAGCCATATTGTCGTAACGGACGATAACGGGCAGTTCTCTACTTCTTCTGACTGGGCTTCCCACAAGAACAACACCAACGAGGGCAAGACCAGTGAGGACGGCGTATGGTTTGGAACTTCTGAACCAGACGACAGCAAAGGAGCGTTATTATATGACACTTACATTATTGAAGAATTACGTTCTGACAGCAACAAGGGCTTTGAACTTATCCCACCTTTTGAGATTGTGATTTCCAGAAACAAAGTAACCGTTGATTTAGGCACATTGACTGATGAATACGAAAAAGAAATCTCAATCCATACCACAGCGACCAGCAAGGACGGCAAAAAGTCAATCATTGCTGGCAAAGAGGTAACAATCATTGATACCGTCAAATTAGACGGGCTTGTGAAAGGAACAAAGTATCAGTTGAAAGGCTGGCAGATGATTAAGGACGAAAACGCCGAACTTATCATTGACGGCAAACGTGTAGAGAACGACTATACCTTTATTGCTGATGATGAAACAATGAAAGTCGAAATTGCCTATACATTCAACGCTTCTGCTCTAGGTGGCAAGAACCTTGTAACCTTTGAAGAATTGTACGACCTTTCCGATAAGGACGAGCCTATCAAGGTGGCAGAACACAAGGATATTGAGGACGACGGGCAAACGGTATTGATTACCGAGCGTATCATCAAGATACATACCACAGCTACTTTTGAGGACGGCAAGAAAGAAATCGAAGCAGGCAAAGACGTAACGATTGTTGATACGGTTACTTTAGAGGGTTTGGAAGTCGGCACAACGTATCAGCTTGTAGGCTGGCAGATGATTAAGGACGAAAACGCCGAACTTATCATTGACGGCAAGCGTGTAGAGAATGACTATACCTTTACCGCTGACAGTGAAAACATGCAAGTACAGATTACCTTTACATTCGACGCTTCCGAGCTTGGCGGAAAACAGCTTGTAACCTTTGAAGAATTGTATGATTTCAGCAATCCAGACGAACCGAAAAAGGTTACGGAGCATAAGGATATTGAGGACGAGGGGCAGACGGTAACAATCAAGGAAGTACCAGAAGTTCCCGAAGAACCAGAGAAACCAGAAACACCAACAACACCCGATACACCAACTAAAACGGACAGTCCCAAAACGGGCGACAGTACAAACCTTATGGCATTTATCGTGATGTTGCTTGCTTCTGCTGGCGGTCTTGCAGGTACATACTTCTACAAACGCCGTCGCATGAAAAAATCATAGGACGGTAACTGTATGAGAAAAGAAAAATCACGCTCTCCGCCATTACCTATGGCAGACTGGAAACCTAACATTGAAACTGTTCTTTTTTCATCAATCCATTTATGGAATGATGAGAAAAAACAGTCCACTAGGGGCTTGGGGAGTGTAGCTCCCCAAAATCTCTATTACTAAACAAAAATTCAAAGAAAGAAATGAGGTAAAACATTATGGAATTAAAATATGTTGTGCCGAACATGGAAAAGACATTCGGCAATTTGGAATTTGCAGGCGAAAGCAAGATTGAACAACAGCGTGTGAATGGTCGCTATGTTCCCGTAACCAGAAGCTACAACTTGTATTCCGACGTACAACGAGCTGATGATATTATCGTAACCATTCCTGCCAAAGCTGGCGAGAAACATTTCAAGCCAGAGCAGAAAATCAAACTGATTAACCCACGCATTACCGCAGAGGGCTACAATATCCGTGGGCGTGGCTTTACAAACTATATCTTACTGGCTGATGATATGTTGCCAGTGGAAAGTAAATAAGGGGGTATTCATTATGAGATTAGCAAATGGAATTGTATTAGACAAAGAAAAGACATTTGGTGTATTGAAGTTCTCTGCCCTTAGACATGAGGTGCGTATGGAAAATGAGGACGGAACGACAAGTGAAGAAATCAAACGCAGAACTTATGATTTAAAATGCAGTGTGCAGGAACGCATGATACAAGTGTCTATTCCTGCTGATGTGGCAGTCAAGGACTATCCGTATAATGCCGAAGTGGAACTTATCAATCCCGTAGCCGATACAGTAGCAAATGCCAACTTTAGAGGGGCTGACGTGGACTGGTATATCAAGGCTGACGATATTATTTTGAAGAACAAAGGCAACCAGCCAGTAGGAAATCCACAGAACCATACACTACAGGGACAATCAAAAAAATAAACTAGCAAACTAGATTTTCATTGTAGCAGATATAAGTGACTGTTATAATATTGATATGGAAAACAGGATAATATGAATTTGCGGAGGTAACGAAAATGAAATTTAAAAATCCTATGTTGGTAGTGACTGATATAGATAAATCAGTTGAGTTTTATAAAAAAGTTTTTGGACTTCGTGTAATTATGGATTTTGGAGCAAATAAAACTTTAACAGGTGGCTTAGCCTTACAGACAAGTGAAACATACAAAGAGTTTATCGGTACAAGTAATATTTCTTTTGGTGGTAACAATTTTGAAGTCTATTTTGAAGAAGATGATTTTGATAGATTTGCTGATAGGCTGAAAGAATATGATATTGAATATGTCCACCCTATTATAGAACATTCATGGGGACAACGTGTAGTCCGCTTTTATGACCCAGATAAACATATTATCGAAGTTGGAGAAAACATGAAAATAGTATGCAAGCGTTTCTTAAATAGCGGAATGACACCAGAACAAGTTGCAGAACGCATGGACGTGCCTATGAAATTTATAAATGCCTGCGTGAGATAAATTCTTGTTTGTAGAAGTCAATAAATACAAAGATAAATTAGAAGTTATAAAGGAGAAATGAGTATGCTGGATAAAATACCTAATGCAGAAGAAATGACTGCTTTAGTCGGGCAATCATTATATGATATATGGAATAAACTGTGTGCCTTAATTGATGAAAAGTATGACATGGAATGTTTATGGAACAAAGGTGGTAAAGCGTGGACTTATGAGTATAAATATCGTCGTGGCGGAAAAACGCTTTGTGCATTGTACGCAAGGGAAAACTGTGTAGGATTTATGATTATCTTAGGGAAAGATGAACGATTAAAATTTGATACAGATAGAAATAGTTATTCAAAAGAAGTGCAAAAAATTTATGATGAAACAAAAACCTATCATGACGGAAAATGGTTGATGTTTGAGCCAACAGATACAATCTTATTTAATGATTTTGTTAAATTATTGGGAATAAAAAGAAAGCCCAACAGGAAATGATGATTTTATACTTCAATTTAGTATATAAATAGGAATTTGAGGTGGAAGTATGGCATCAAGCAAAGAATATTTGGAGTTTATTTTAGGGCAGTTATCCGAATTAGAAGAAATTACATATCGTGCTATGATGGGAGAATTTATTATCTATTATCGTGGTAAGATTGTCGGCGGTATCTATGATGATAGATTGCTTGTCAAACCAGTAAAATCAGCAATTAGTTATATGTCAACAGCTCTGCATGAGTTACCCTATGAGGGAGCAAAAGAAATGTTGTTGGTAGAAGAAGTTGATAATAAGGAATTTTTGACAGGCTTGTTTCATGCTATGTATGAAGAACTACCAGCACCAAAACCGAAGAAAAAGAAGTAAGCAAATCCCAGTTTATATGACTATAGAAGATAAAAAATATAATTTGTAAGGAGATGAGACCATAATGTGCATTGAATGCTATATTGATGAAAATAGAATTACACCGTTGTTAAATCCGATAGAATGTTTACAAAATCATACACAGTATATCTGTGGGACTTGTGGACGGTGCATCTGTATTGAACATGACCCTAAGCGTGGTCTGCAAAGATGGAATTTTCCTTTCAAGTCACTAGAAATTGCAAAAATGTATTTGCGTACTGCTGATTACAGTATGAAAAAATCATGTGGTATTTATGAAATAGTAAGTGAAAATGGGAGACGTTCCTACAAAATTTTTGCAAATAATGAGGACTTACAGTTATACCTAAAAAAGAATAAAGGTAAAACCTGTAAAGATACAAAGCCTATTTTTGCTGTTGAAGAATATAAAGAATATGCAAATACACAAATACGAAAATTGACTTCTAACGAAATACAGAAATATATGTCAGAGCGATAACTTCCAGTTTGTAAAAGTCAATAAATCCAAAGATAAATTTGAAGTTAGGAGACTGGTACTATGAAAGGATTTGAACGTAAAAACCAATTATTTTCTCTTTGCGGATTGAATTGCGGATTATGCCCTATGCTTTTGGGAAATTACTGTGGCGGTTGTGGCAATGGTAATCAATCATGCAGAATTGCGAAATGTAGTCTTGAACATGGAAAGATTGAATATTGCTATGAATGCAGACAATATCCATGCGAAAAATATCAACACATTGATGATTATGATTCTTTCATCACGCATAAACGGCGAAAAGCAGATTTAGAAAGAGCAAAAAACATAGGCATTGAGCAATATAATCTTGAACAGCAGGAAAAAACACAAATTCTTTCTTACTTACTTTCTAACTATAATGACGGGCGTAGAAAGACTTTCTTTTGTGTGGCAGTTAATTTATTAGATCTTTCAGAATTGCAAGAAGCAATGAAACAAATACAATCCAATGACGAATTGTCCTTACTACCATTTAAGGCACAATGCTTGTATGTGGTAGAGGTGTTTCGGAAGATTGCTGAAAGGAGAAATATAAAACTGAAACTTATCAAAAAAAAGTGATTTTCAAATTTGAAATTGTAACAAAGATTATTTATATAACGAACGGAGGTATAACTTTGGAAACAGTAGAGTTAAGATTTCAATATACTCAAAGTGAATATATAAAAGCAGAAAGGCAATATTTAATTTCTAGTAAAACTATACATAAATATGATATTGCTTTAGTCGCTGTATTTTTGTTGCTGTCAGTCATTTATATGCTGTTCTCCTCTTTTAGCGTATTTAGTATTTTAATATTTGGATTGATAATTGTTGTAACTGCATTGGGAAGCTATTTATATATCCTAATGCCTATACTGAAATTCAAACAAACTGCAAAATATCATGAGGAATATACGCTGGTATTTTCTAAGGAAAACATTAAATTTAAAACACAAAGCATTGACTCAGAAGTGAAGTGGGACATCTACTCTGCACTATGGGAAAGCCATGATTTTTATTACTTAATTCAAGCACCACGATTATATACGTTAATTCCCAAAAGAGTTTTTAAAGACCTAAACGAAAAACAGCTATTTGAAGAAATTGCACAATCAAGAGTTAAAACAACAAAGCACGTATAATGAACATACCCTACAATGTAACAACTTCATATTCATACACACAAAGCGGTTAGTCTTTTAAGATTGACTGCTTTTTTCATACTTAAATTTAAGATTGGAGTGATTGATTTATGCGAATGATTTTGAATAAAGGACACCGTATCAGAGCCAGCGACAAGCACCTTGTCTACCATTTTTCCATAGGGACGCTTCTGTTTGTATTCGTGGTAGTTCTTCTGCTACTGAATATGAAACAGCTCATGCGTACTGATTGGGAGCATATCAGCTTGTTAGAGAACGGCTTGACGCTTTCCCCTTACAACTTCATAACCATACTGATAGCGACTGGTGTTTGTGCATTGGTCGCTTTTTGGTATTACCGCTTCTGCCATGACAGTTTCAAGAAGCTACTGCACCGTCAAAAGCTGGCAAGAATGATACTGGAAAACAAGTGGTATGAAGCCGATACTGTACAAGACGGCGGTTTTTTTACTGACCTGCAAAGCAGATCAAGGGAAAAAATCGTCTGGTTTCCAAAGATTTACTATCAAATGGAAAAAGGATTGCTTCATATCCGCTGTGAAATTACGCTGGGGAAATATCAAGACCAGCTCTTACGATTAGAGGATAAATTGGAAAGTGGCTTGTATTGTGAACTGACCGACAAGACCTTACATGACGGCTATATCGAATATACACTGCTTTATGATATGATAGCGAACCGCATTACCATTGACGAAGTGAAAGCAGAAAACGGCTGTCTTAGACTGATGAAAAATCTTGTATGGGAATATGACGCACTTCCTCACGCTCTGATTGCTGGTGGAACTGGTGGCGGTAAAACGTATTTTCTGCTGACGCTTATTGAAGCTCTGCTACATACGAACGCTATTCTTTACATCTTAGACCCGAAGAACGCTGACCTTGCAGACTTAGGTACAGTTATGGGAAATGTATATCACACCAAAGAAGAAATGATTGATTGCGTCAATGCCTTTTATGAGGGCATGGTACAAAGAAGCGAAGAAATGAAGCAACACCCGAACTATAAGACGGGCGAAAACTACGCCTATCTGGGACTGCCCCCCTGTTTTCTTATCTTTGATGAATATGTGGCGTTTTTTGAAATGCTGGGGACAAAGGAAAGCGTAAGTTTACTTAGCCAGTTAAAGAAAATCGTTATGTTAGGACGACAAGCAGGCTATTTTCTGATTGTTGCCTGCCAGCGTCCAGACGCAAAATATTTCTCGGACGGTATCAGAGATAATTTCAATTTCCGTGTAGGGTTGGGACGTATCAGCGAATTAGGTTACGGTATGCTGTTTGGTTCTGATGTGAAAAAACAGTTTTTCCAGAAGCGTATCAAAGGGCGTGGCTATTGCGATGTGGGAACAAGCGTCATAAGTGAATTTTACACGCCTTTAGTCCCGAAAGGATATGATTTTTTGCAGAACATAGGTTCTCTTACATATGCAAGGCAGGACGGGACGGCGACGTGCGAAGCGAAAGGCGACGGCACGGACTAGCCGTTGCTGGTGTGGCGGTAGCCACGCCAGCAGATACAAGCCCCTCATTATCTAACAGAGGGGCACAATTACGCTGGAAACTGGTTCAAAAACCTTTGAAAATCCGCTAGTTATTAGGGTTTTCTCTATTTTCAGCCATTTGTGATAATCGCTTGAAATTATCACAAAATCACAAAAATATCACGATTGGGGGTATGACAACTGAATGATACTGATTTTCTCAACGCCTTGAAAGCAAAACGCAATGATTATGGCGTATCGCAGACAAGGCTTGCAATCATGGCTGGTATCAGCCGTGAACATCTAAGCCGTATCGAAGCTGGCAAGGTAGCACTGACCGAGGACATGAAGCACAAACTACTGGAAGCTGTGGAAAAATTCAATCCCGAAGCTCCCATGTTCCTGCTCTTTGATTATGTGCGTATCCGATTTCCCACACTGGATATACAGCACGTTATCAAGGACATTCTAAAGCTGAATGTAGACTATATGCTTCACGAAGATTTCGGGCATTACAAGTACACCGAGCATTACTATATCGGGGACGTGTTCGTTTATACTTCACAAGACAAGGAAAAAGGTGTCCTGCTGGAACTGAAAGGCAAAGGCTGTCGCCAGTTTGAAAGCTACCTGCTGGCACAGGAGCGAAGCTGGTATGACTTCCTCATGGACGCATTAGTTAATGGCGGTGTGATGAAGCGTATCGACCTAGCTATCAACGACAGAACGGGCTTACTGGATATTCCAGAACTGATAGAGAAATGCAAGAACGAGGAATGTATTTCTAAATTTCGTTCTTTCAAGAACTATGGTTCTGGGGAGCTGGTAAAGCACAACGAAGTCAACAAGGACGGCATGGGACACACGCTTTATATTGGTTCATTTACCAGTGAAGTCTACTTCTGTGTCTATGAAAAGAATTATGAACAATCCTCAAAATTGGGAATACCGATTGAGGAAGTCCCCATTAAAAACCGATTTGAGATACGTCTGAAAAATGAACGTGCCTACTATGCCGTGAGAGAACTGCTGACCCACTACGACGCAGAGCTGACGGCATTTTCTATTATCAACCAGTATATCCGCTTTGCCGATAAGGAAGTAGGCAAACGAAAAAGTGACTGGAAAACAAATGCACGCTGGTCTTGGTTCATTGGTGAGGGGCGACCGCCCGTGAAGCTGACGACAAAGCCAGAGCCTTATACTCTGCAAAGAACGCTGAACTGGCTACAAAGGCAGGTTGCCCCGACTTTGAAAATGCTGAAACAGATAGACGCAGGCAATCAGACCGACTATCTCAAAACTATTGAACAGCAGGCAAAACTGACGGACAAGCACAAGCAGATCGTGAAGCAACAGACGGCTTCGGTGGATGAACTGATAAAACAAGAAAAGGAGTGATTGATGATGATATGGGAATTGATTAAGGACTTACTGCTGGTATCACTTGGCATGGGTATCGGCGTGGTTCTGATGTGTATTATGAGTGTCGGAAAGGAAGCTGACCGACACATTATTGAATTAAAGGAAAGCGAGGAAAAATAAATGAATTTCGGGCAAAATTTATATACATGGTTTTTAAGCAACGCCCAGAGCTTAGTGCTTATGGCGATTGTGGTTATTGGTATTTACTTAGGGTTTAAACGTGAGTTTTCAAAACTTATCGGCTTCTTGGTGGTTGCCTTAGTTGCTGTTGGATTGGTATTCAATGCAGGCGGTGTCAAAGATGTACTCTTAGAGCTGTTCAATAAGATTATCGGAGCATAATAAATAGTGCTAACCAGCTTTAACAATGTTATAATTTACATATAAGATATTGGAAGGGTGGGTTAAAAATATGGCAAAAGATAATGCTTCAATTTTCCTAAAAGATACGTTTATGAAAACTGTAAAAAATAGAATTGAAGAAGCGGAAACGGAAGCTGAAGCTAAAGAAGTCATAGAAAAATTAGAAAAAATTGATTTGAGTGACTTATTTAAAGAAATGCTTTTCAAAATGGCTGATGATACTACTCAATATATGAAAAAAACAATGTATGAAGAGGTCATGGCTTTTAGGGCAGGAGAAGAGGAATTTATAGTCAGACAAGAACAAAAATGGTATAGAGGCTTTGTCGCTTCAGAAGCAATGTATATTATGACATTAGAAGTTGCTGAGTCCTATGTCCAGTATGTCAACGATTTAAGTATTGAAGAAAAAATTCAAAATAATAACACTTTTTTGGCTATGCTACATATCCATGGACGAGCTTTACAAGAATTTCTTGAAATTATTACCCTTATGAAAAATGGATTTGCAGATGGTGCATATGCTAGGTGGCGTTCTATGTATGAACTCTCCATAATAGCTTCATTTATAACAGAAAATGGAGAAAATGTTGCAAAAGCATTTATTGAAGCTAGCGAAACGGACGATAGATATGAATGGGCACGAGCAAGTGATTTGTTTTCTTCTAAAAAAAGATATATAAGTTTTAATGATATTCAAACTCATTGCGATATGAATACCAAAGTCTGGAGAAAACAATATGACTTAGCGAATAAAACTGTTCATGCTTCACCACAGGGAACATTTGCACGTTTAGGTAATATGAAGACAGAAAATATTATTCCCGTTGGCAGAAGTGATTACGGAATTACAACACCTGCAGAACATTCAGCCATATCTTTAGCACAGATTACAAGTATGTTTTTAAATATTTTTCCTTATGGAGATGGCATTGTCGCAATAAAAAATATAAATAATTGGATTGATGTCGTTCGAGAAATATATTTTAAAACGCATGATGAAGTTTTTCCAGAAGCTCCACCTCTTTGGAACAATGATTTGGAAAAATTTGGAGATTATGAATAAACATAATTAAGCGGTTACTCCATTGGAGATTAACCGCTTTTTCTATACTCAAATTTAAGATTAGAGTGATTGCTTGAAAGATATATTTTCGGATATGCAGGCAAGGATTGGTTGTACCTACATTTCAGATTTACCACATCATAAACGTATGGTGTGGCAGGAAATGAAGCAACTGAACCTTGCCGATTATCCGCAGAAACAATTAGAAGATTTTGCAGGCTATGTCTTTGGTGTCCCTTACACTAGCATAGCTGAAGCATGAAAGAAAGGACGTGAAAACCTATGAATGAAATGCGTGTCTGTATCGAAAGCCGACTACACACTTCTGAAGAAATCCGTTCCGCATGGTTCACACTTCCCATTGACGAGGAAGAACTGGAAGAACAGATAGGCGTTCCTATCGACAGTGAAGATTACCGTATCACAGAAATGGAACTGTCTTTTGCTGATGAAGTCGGCGAAGATACGACTATTGAAAAGCTGAATGACCTTTACCATACCTTTGAAAGTCTGCCACTTGATTTACAAGAGGACTACGGGGAACTGATGTGTTACTTTACCAGCCTTGACGAACTGCACCAGCACCGCCATGACGTGATACATTATTCATGGTGTAAAAACATGGCTGATGTGGCAAGGCATTTGTTGGACAATGACCCTGCTTTTTCTGCCATTGAGGAACGCCTGACCCGTTACTTTGATTACGATGCCTACGGACAGTATCTTGATGATAATGGAAAATTTATAGAAACAGACCACGGTATCTATGAACTGCCGTAGAAATGGGGTGTTGCTATGGTAGAGGATATGCGTGTATATATCGCTAATCTTGGGAAATACAATGAGGGGTATCTGGTCGGCGACTGGTTCTCTTTTCCGATTGATGAAGAAGATGTTGCCGAGCGTATCGGCTTGAATGAACGATACGAAGAATACGCCGTACATGATACGGAAAACTTTCCCATTGAGATTGGCGAATATATCTCGATTGAAGAACTCAATGAAATGTTTGAAATGATTGAAGAATTACCCGACTACATCACGGACGAGCTGGACGAGTTTATCTCTCATTACGGCAGTCTGGAAGAAGTGTACGACCATAAGGACGACGTGTATTGCTATTCCGATTGTGAAACCATGACCGACGTTGCTTATTACTTCATAGATGAAATGCAGATGTTAGGGGAAATCCCCCCACAGTTACAGAACTATATCGACTATGAAGCATACGGCAGGGATTTATCCTTTGAGGGAACTTTTATTGAAACAAGCTACGGTATGTGTGAAATACTGTGGTAAGAAGCTGGAAGATCAGCGACAAGCATTGTTGCTTCTGACAGCTTTTTCTATTGGGGACAGTCTGAAAAACGGCTGTCCTTTTCTATTATGTGAAATCTCATAAAGAGATACCACTATGCCGTGAAGAACACGGCAGGAATAAAGAAAGGAGTTGAAACGAAAACATGAAAAAGATTAAAAGCTATACGGGTATCTGGAACGTGGAAAAAGTCTTGTATGCAATCAATGATTTTAACCTGCCCTTTCCCGTTACCTTTACACAGATTACATGGTTTGTGATAACCGAGTTTATCATCATTCTGTTTGGGGACTTACCGCCCTTATCCATGATTGAGGGGGCATTTCTGAAATATTTCGGTATTCCCGTAGCTCTTACATGGTTCATGTCGCAAAAGACCTTTGACGGCAAGAAGCCTTACAGTTTTCTAAAGTCCATGATTACCTACGGGCTTCGACCAAAGACCACTTATGCAGGAAAAGCCGTGAAACTGGATAAGCAGGTATTACATGAAACTATCACGGCAGTAAGGAGTGTGAGCTATGTTCCCGATTAAATATATCGACAATAACCTTGTCTGGAACAAGGACAATGAGGTATTCGCCTACTATGAGCTGATACCTTACAATTACAGTTTTCTATCTGCTGAACAGAAATTCATTGTGCATGACAGCTTCCGACAGCTTATCGCACAGTCCCGTGAGGGCAAGATACACGCCTTGCAGATTGCCACGGAAAGCTCAATCCAAAGCATACAAGAACAGTCAAAAAAGCTGGTAATGGGGCGATTGAAAGACGTTGCCTATCAGAAGATAGACGAGCAGACCGAAGCGTTAGTAAGCATGATTGGGGATAATCAAGTAGACTACCGCTTTTTTCTTGGCTTCAAGCTCATGGTAACGGAAGAACAATTTAATTTGAAGAACATTAAAAAATCGGCGTGGCTGACATTCAAGGAGTTTATCCATGAAGTGAACCATACGCTGATGAATGACTTTGTATCTATGCCGAATGATGAAATCAACCGTTACATGAAAATGGAAAAGCTGTTAGAAAACAAAATCAGCCGACGCTTCAAAGTAAGACGCTTAGATAAAAACGACTTCGGCTATCTGATTGAACACATCTACGGCAGGGACGGTGTCGCCTATGAAGATTATGAGTATTCGCTACCAAAGAAGAAACTGAAAAAGGAAACGCTGATAAAGCATTATGACTTGATACGTCCGACCCGTTGCCTTGTGGAAGAAAACCAGCGACATTTACGCTTGGAACATGAGGACAGCGAAAGCTACGTTTCCTGCTTTACCGTCAATGCGATTGTCGGCGAGCTTGATTTTCCGTCCAGCGAAATCTTCTATTTTCAGCAACAGCAGTTTACCTTTCCCGTTGATACCAGCATGAATGTAGAAATTGTGGAGAACCGAAAAGCGTTATCGACAGTAAGAAATAAAAAGAAAGAGTTAAAAGATTTAGACAATCACGCCTATCAGTCTGGCAGTGAAACCAGTTCAAATGTAGTGGACGCACTAGACAATGTGGACGAGCTGGAAATGGATTTAGACCAGTCCAAAGAAAGTATGTATAAGCTCTCTTATGTTATCCGTGTATCTGCTCCCGACCTTGACGAACTGAAACGACGCTGTGATGAAGTCAAGGACTTCTACGACGATTTGAACGTCAAGCTGGTACGTCCTGCTGGCGATATGTTGGGGCTTCATTCTGAATTTTTACCAGCCAGCAAGCGATACATCAATGACTATGTGCAGTATGTAAAATCCGACTTCTTAGCAGGACTTGGCTTTGGAGCGACACAGCAGTTAGGGGAAAATACGGGTATCTATATAGGCTATTCCGTTGATACGGGACGCAATGTATATTTACAGCCGTCCCTTGCCAGTCAAGGTGTAAAAGGAACGGTTACAAATGCTCTGGCTTCTGCCTTTGTTGGAAGTCTTGGCGGTGGAAAATCATTCTGTAACAATCTGCTTGTTTATTATTCTGTGCTGTTTGGCGGTCAGGCGGTCATCTTAGACCCGAAAAGTGAACGTGGCAACTGGAAAGAAACCTTGCCAGAAATCGCCCATGAAATCAATATCGTAAACCTTACCAGCGACAGAGAAAACGCAGGACTTCTTGACCCATTCGTGATTATGAAGAATGTCAAAGACGCTGAAAGTCTGGCAATCGACATTCTCGCATTCCTTACGGGGATCTCATCGAGGGACGGCGAGAAGTTCCCCGTACTTAGAAAGGCGGTGCGTGCCGTTACCCAAAGCGACCAGCGAGGATTGCTCCATGTGATTGAGGAATTAAGAAAGGAAGATACGCCTATCTCACGCAACATTGCCGACCATATCGACAGCTTCACGGACTACGATTTTGCACATCTGCTGTTTTCAGACGGTACGGTGGAAAATGCAATCAGTTTAGATAACCAGCTCAATATCATTCAAGTAGCTGACTTAGTGCTACCCGATAAAGACACCACCTTTGAGGAATACACGACCATTGAACTATTGTCTGTTTCCATGCTGATTGTAATTAGTACCTTTGCCTTAGATTTTATCCATTCGGACAGAAGTATTTTCAAGATTGTAGACCTTGACGAAGCGTGGGCGTTCTTAAATGTGGCACAAGGCGAAACGCTCTCTAACAAGCTGGTTCGTGCTGGTCGTGCCATGCAGGCAGGCGTATATTTTGTAACACAGTCTTCGGGGGACGTGTCAAAGGAAAGTCTGAAAAACAATATCGGTTTAAAATTCGCTTTCCGTAGTACCGACATCAACGAGATTAAGCAGACCCTTGAATTTTTCAGCATTGACAAAGAGGACGAGAACAACCAGAAGCGACTTCGTGATTTGGAAAACGGGCAATGCCTATTACAAGATTTATACGGACGTGTGGGCGTGGTGCAGATACACCCAGTCTTTGAAGAATTACTGCACGCCTTTGATACCAGACCGCCGATACAGAGAAATGAGGTGGAGTGATGAAAGAAAGGATAAAAAGTGCGTTCACAAGAAAAAAGATACTTCACGTTCTCAAAATGGCTCTGTTCGTCGTGGCACTGTCCCTTATCCTGCTTTCACTCTTGGGAACGGTGGTACACGCAACGGGACTTGTGGACGACACTGTCAATACCGAAAACCTTTATTCAAAATATCCGCTGTCGAATTATCAGCTTGATTTCTATGTGGATAATAGCTGGTCGTGGCTTCCGTGGAACTGGCTGGACGGGATTGGAAAAAGTGTGCAATATGGGCTTTACTGCATTACAAATTTCGTCTGGACTATCAGCTTGTATTTAAGCAATGCTACGGGGTATGTGGTGCAGGAAGCCTACAAGCTGGATTTTATCAACGATATGGCAGACAGTATCGGCAAAAGCATACAGACCCTTGCAGGGGTTACCGAAAACGGCTTTTCTACTTCTGGATTTTATGTGGGATTTCTACTTCTGATTATCTTAGTAGTGGGTATTTATGTTGCCTATACGGGACTGATAAAAAGGGAAACCAGCAAGGCACTTCACGCCGTTATCAACTTTGTAGTGGTGTTTCTTTTATCTGCTTCCTTTATTGCCTACGCTCCTGACTACATCAAGAAAATAAATGACTTTTCATCAGACATCAGCACCGCTTCACTGGACTTGGGAACAAAAATCATGCTTCCCGACAGCGACAGCAAGGGCAAGGATAGCGTGGACTTAATAAGGGACAGCCTATTTTCCATACAAGTACAACAGCCGTGGCTACTGCTTCAATTCGGTAATTCCGATATAGAGGAAATCGGTTCTGACCGTGTGGAAGCTCTGGTATCGGCAAGCCCAGAGGACGAGGACGGCGAAATAAGGGAAAATGTCGTCAAGACCGAGATTGAGGACAATGACAACAACAATCTGACGATACCGCAGGTCGTGAACCGTTTAGGTATGGTGTTCTTCCTGCTTATCTTCAACTTAGGAATAACCATATTTGTATTCTTGCTTACGGGCATGATGTTATTTAGCCAGATACTTTTTATCATTTTCGCAATGTTTTTGCCTATCAGTTTTCTACTTTCCATGATACCGAGCTATGAAAGTATGGCAAAGCAGGCAATCGTCCGTGTGTTCAATACCATTATGACAAGGGCTGGTATTACGCTGATTGTAACGGTAGCCTTTAGTATTTCCAGTATGTTCTACAACATATCGACGGACTACCCGTTCTTTATGGTGGCGTTCTTGCAGATAGTGTGTTTTGCAGGTATCTACATGAAGCTGGGCGATTTAATGAGTATGTTCTCTTTAAACGCTGGCGACAGTCAAAGCATGGGACGGAGAATATTCCGCAGACCGTATCTGTTCATGCGACATAGGGCTAGACGTATGGAACATAGGCTTGCAAGAGCTGTTAGTGCTGGTGGTGTCGCTGGTGCGGTGGCTGGTGGTGTCGTTGTCGGTTCAAAATCTACACGCCAGAATGGAACAAAGAACAATCGTGGAAATACAAGCTCCAGCATGGGGCAGAAAGCAGGTTCAGCCGTGGGAGCTGTCCTTGATACAAAGAATAAGGTCAAGGACAAGGCAACTGCTGTCAAAGAAAATATCAAAGATATGCCGACACAGACCGCTTATGCGGTTCATTCTGCCAAAGAAAAGGCAAAGTCCAGTGTGTCCGACTTCAAGCGTGGTGTGGTGCAGGAACAAGAAAACCGCCAGTCTGGACGTTTCGAGAAACAACAGCTACACAGACAGAATATCGCTGACAAGCGTATGGAGCTTCAAAAGGCACAAGAAGCAAGGCAGGCAGGTAAGAAAACGGACGGATCAGCGACAAGCGGAGCTACCCGTCCCCATGAAAGACCAGCGACTACTTCTAAGGTCAATGTGGAAAAACAGCAGGAAGTCAAACGCCCTGCCACAGCTTCTACGGTTAAGAATAATGAAGTCAAAACAAATGTTGTCAAGGAACGTCCGCTATCTTCTGGTGGTTCATCAGCAAAGACCGTCAATCAAGAAACCATAAGACAGAATTACAAGGCTGACCGTGTTACGAAAACAACCGTTCAGAAGCATACACAGCAGAATACCGAAAAGAACAAACGAACCTTATTCAAGAAAGGACAAAAGAAGAAATGAAACTAAGACATATCGCTATCATTGGCAGTCTGTTTCCTATCCTCTTTTCTATTGTATTATTCTTTGGGGTTCTGATTAGTGCCGAGGACGACGACGGGGGCAACGGTTATTCCTCTAATTACGTTGGTATGAACCTATCTGCCGAAGTCTTGAAACATCAGCCTATGGTAGAAAAGTATGCCAGAGAAAACGGCATTTCCGAGTATGTCAATGTGTTGCTGGCAATCATACAAGTGGAAAGTGGCGGTACAGCCGAGGACGTTATGCAAAGTTCTGAAAGTCTGGGACTACCGCCCAACTCATTAGATACAGAAAGCTCAATCAAGCAGGGGTGTAAATATTTTGCGTCCCTGCTTTCTTCCTGCAAAAATCAAGGTATCAGTGATATAAATGTCGTGATACAGTCCTATAACTATGGCGGTGGCTATGTGGGATATGTGGCAGGAAATGGAAAAAAGCATACATTCAATCTTGCGGAAAACTTCGCAAGGGATAAGTCGGGCGGTCAGAAAGTAATCTATACGAACCCTATCGCTGTGGCAAAGAACGGGGGCTGGCGTTATGGCTATGGAAATATGTTTTATGTGGAGCTTGTGAACCAGTATCTTGTTGTCAATCAAGTATCGGGCGAACTGGCACAAAGGATAATGAATGAAGCGTTGAAGTATCAAGGTTGGAAATACGTGTATGGGGGCAGTAACCCAAACACTTCTTTTGATTGTAGCGGACTGACCCAGTGGTGTTATGGCAAGGCTGGTATCTCTTTACCGAGAACCGCACAAATGCAGTATGACGCAACACAGCATATCCCACTATCGCAGGCAAAGGCTGGCGATTTGGTCTTTTTCCACAGTACCTACAATGCAGGAAGCTATGTAACCCATGTCGGTATCTATGTAGGAAATAATCAGATGTATCATGCAGGCGATCCTATCGGATATACCGACCTTAATAATTCGTATTGGCAACAGCACTTGATTGGTGCTGGAAGAATAAAACAGTAGAAAGGATTGGAAACCATGTTTAAAAAGAAAGAAAAACCAGTAAAAGAAAAAAAGGTGCGTACTGTCAAGGTAGGCACACATAAGAAATCTGTGATTGCATTATGGGTGGTACTTATTGCCAGCGTATCATTTGGTGTGTATAAGAACTTTACCGCTATTGATATGCACACGGTACATGAAACAGAAACAATACAGCTAAGACTAAATGACACCAACGGGATTGAAAATTTCGTGAAAAATTTCTGTAAGTCCTACTATACATGGGATAACAGCAAGGAAGCTATCGAAGCAAGGATGCAGGCAATCAGCAACTATCTGACAAAGGAGTTGCAGGACTTAAACCTTGATACCATAAGAACCGATATACCGACCAGCTCCGTTGTTACAAATGTGCTGATTTGGGATATAGAACAGTCTGGAACGGACGATTTTATCGCTACCTACGAAGTAGATCAGCAGATAAAAGAGGGAGAACAGACAACGAATGTCAAAGCAACCTATACCGTAAAAGTCCATGTGGACGCTGACGGGGATATGGTAATCATTCAGAACCCGACACTTGCACCAGCGGTTGAGAAATCCGATTATGAACCAAAGGCACACGAAGCAGACGCAAGCGTGGACGCTGATACTGTGAATGACGCTACGGCATTTTTAGAAACATTCTTTAAGCTATACCCGACAGCAACGGAAAAAGAACTTTCCTACTATGTAGCTGGCAATGTGCTTGAACCTATCGGCAGGGACTACCTCTATTCTGAATTAGTCAATCCCGTGTTTACGGCTGACGGGGATAATGTGAAAGTCAAGGTTGCCGTGAAATTCATAGACAATCAGACAAAGGCAATGCAGGTATCACAGTTTGAACTTGTGCTACATAAGGATAGCAACTGGAAAATTATTATGTAAGATATTTTGTTGGCAGGCTCTATTTTCGGATTTAGTCTGCCTTTTCTGTAGCAAATGTGCTGCACTAACAAGCGATTTCATTGTATTTTAAGCAATTAAATCTTTCTTGACAATTTTATCTTAAATCATATATTTATGGATATTGACTTTCTGCTTACAATAAGTTATTATATGACTATAAAACCAAATCAGTCATATAGGAGGTATGTGGTATGTATAAAGAAGTTGGTATTTCTTCAAATAATGTTCCGATAACACTTTCTATCTGGTATACAGAAAGAAGTAGTCCTACCATTGTTTTTTTGCCGGGTACTATGTCACACCCTCTCATGTATGAGAATTTTCTATGTGGTTTGAGTGAAAGAGGATTTAATATAATAGGCATTCACTATCTTTCACACGGAAAAAGCCCTAAAATCAAAAAAAATTATACAATGGAAGATTTGCTGCATAATGTATATGACGCAACGACTTACGGAATAGAAAATTTTGGTGAAAACATAGCTGTCATGGGTTCCAGTCAAGGTGGGATTTTAGCTGCAATGGCGGCGGGTAGGGACACAAGGTTAAAAGCCGTTTTTCCACATAATATCATGCTGACTACATTAAAAGAAACTATGAGCTTAACAAAATATCCCGCATGGTCACACCGTTTTATGGGGCTGATACAGTTGGGCTTTCGTGTAGGTGGAAAATTGCTGCCTAACTATAAGGTTCCAGGAGACGCTTATTTAGACTATGACAGAGTATTTTATAGTGAACAGGCAAAACAAGATTGCTTAAATGACCCTATGCTTTTACCCTATTATCCTTTAAGATTTGTCGCCAGCTTATTTAATGCTGACTTATCGTGCTTGGAGAATGGGGCTATACAATGTCCTGTTATTTTAATTACTGCCAAAGGCGATCCGCTTTTTAGCTTTGATTATACCAACAAAGTATTTGATTTAATTCATGTACCGAAAAAGGAATTACTTACTTTAGAGCTTAATCGTCACATGATTTTTAATGAGGACACGGACACTACAATAAACGCATTGGAAGCTACCTTGCATAAATATCTTGGATAGTATATTGATTATATAATCAGTAAATGTTATACTTTTCATGACGATAAAAACATTTTAGTCATAAGGGGGTTATGAGTTTGCCACGATTTACGGAACAAGAAAAAGAAATCATAAACAGTAAACTTTTGATAGAGGGAGAAAAGCTGTTTTCATTACACGGCTTAAAAAAAGTAACAGTTGATGATTTAGCAGCTGCTGTAAACATATCAAAAGGTTCATTCTATGCTTTTTATCCCAGTAAAGAACATCTATATGTGGAAATCAATTTTCGCTTACAAAAAGAGTTATTTACAAGTATAGAAACAACCGTTAAAAAGAAAAAGTATAAGAACCATAGAGATTTAGCAAAGGACGTTATCATGCTAAGTTTAACGGGGGTGATTACTTCGCCTATTCTTTCACAGATTGATTTATCTTTAATGGACTATCTGCAAAGAAAAATATCGTCAGATATTTTTGAGAATCATATGTACAGTGATATTCGTATATTGGAGATACTGGAAGGTTTAGGGGTTGTATTTTTGGTTCCGCATACGGTTATCATAAAATCCCTGTATTCTGTTTTATCCTGTTTGGAACAATTCAAAGAGGACGAAGAATTGAATATGATACAAAATCTTTTAGTGAATGGTATTATTCAGCAAGTAGTAGCAGAGTAATAATTTTGTTTGGTTATTTGACAAGCAAGTGGCCAAACAAATTTTTTACAGTTTATATGACTATATATCTATAAACGTCATAAAGTTAAAGGAGGAAAGAATAATGATTGATGTAAAAAAACTGTATTTTAGCTATACTGACAAACCGTTTGTTGAGAATGTAAGTTTCCATGTTGGGAGAGGAGAAATTTTCGGTTTTTTAGGACCCTCTGGTGCTGGGAAATCAACTATTCAAAAAATTTTAACTGGGCTTAATACAAGTTATAAAGGCAGCGTAAAAGTTGCAGGTACAGAAATAAGGGAGCATACAAATCGGTTTTATGAAAATATTGGAGTAGACTTTGAATTTTCAACCTGCTACGAGAAATTCACAGCACGACAAAATCTCGCCTATTTTGCTTCTCTATATGACAAGCAACCTCGGTCTATTGATGAATTATTGCATATGGTAGGCTTAGAAAATGATGGGGACAAAAAAGTTGCTGACTTTTCCAAAGGTATGCGTTCTCGCTTGAATTTCATTAAAGCGTTAGTCCATGACCCTGATATATTATTCCTTGATGAACCTACAAGCGGTCTTGACCCTACAAATAATCGTTTAATGAAAGATATTATTCTTGCGGAAAAGAAACGCGGAAAAACGATTATCATTACTACTCACAATATGTTTGACGCAACAGAGCTATGTGACCAAGTAGCCTTTATTGTTGCCGGAAAAGTCAGTGCATTGGATAGCCCGCATAATTTGATTATGTCAAGGGGAGCTGCCAAAATACACTATACCTACTATGATAAAGGCGAGAAAACCGGAGAATGTCTGCTTGATAGAACCACAGAAGATAAGTTGTTAAAAAGTTTAATTTCCGAAAACCGTTTGCTTTCTATTCATAGTAGTGAGCCTACATTAAATGATATTTTTGTTGATATTACAGGGAGGACACTTCAATGAGATTGGGACGTTTAATTTGTGGTGATATACATTTCCAATGGAAATATGGTTTCTATTTTATCTACTTTATATTAACAGTTTTATATGTGTGTGGGATTGCCGCTTTGACGGGACATTGGAAAACGGATATTGCTTCTATCATGATATACTCTGACCCAGCAGCAATGGGATTGTTTTTTATGGGAGCGATTGTCCTCTTGGAAAAAAGTCAAAAGGTGTTAAATGCTATGGTAGTATCGCCTGTAAAAGTATCGGAGTACATACTTTCAAAAACAGTTGCGTTAATTGCCATATCTACGGTAATTGCAATGATATTAGGATTCGTTTCCGGTAGCAATCAGTTACTTAGTATCGCAGTTGGTACAGCTTTGACATCAGCAATCTTTACTATGCTTGGCATTATTGCGGCTACAAAAATTTCAAACTTGAACCAATTTCTCATTGTGATTATGTCGATAGAAATTGTTTGCTTTGTTCCACCTATCGTTGGTCTGTTTGTAAAGTTACCAGATATATTCCGCTTTTTTCCGTTCACAGCTTGCATGAACCTCATAACTGGAAAAAGCATTTTACTATCGTTTGATATGGTACTTGTAATTGCTACGTTGATTATCCTCTACATAGTTGCGCGACATACAGTTAAGCATATGTGGAGAAGTTTGGGAGGTGTAAAGCTATGAAAAGGATATTATCCAGTACCATACAGGTATTTAAGCAAATTAAGAGCGACCCTATGATGTTTGCAGCTTGTTTTACGCCTTTTGTCATGGGAGCTTTGATTAAATTCGGTATTCCCTTTCTTGAAAGAATAACAGATTTTTCTTTGCAAGCATACTATCCGATCTTTGATTTATTACTTTCTATCATGGCTCCTGTATTGCTCTGCTTTGCATTTGCAATGATTACATTAGAGGAAATCGACGATAAAGTGTCACGGTACTTTTCGATTACCCCTCTTGGTAAGTCGGGGTATCTCTTTACAAGGTTGGGAGTACCCTCAATTATTTCGGCGGTCATCGCTTTTATTGTACTGTTACTTTTTTCATTAGAAAAGTTGTCCATTGGAATGACAATATGTTTGGCGCTTCTCGGCTCAGTACAGGCAATTATTGTTTCACTTATGATTATCACATTATCAAGCAATAAATTAGAGGGTATACCTGACAGCAGAGGTATCTTGAGAAGTCTTCATTGCTTAAGAAATCTTGGATATCTGAAGGAAATTGTCATTCTGGTATCAACTGCCACTCCGAAGGAATATTTGAATTATTTGGAGGAAAGGCATTACCCATATATTGTGTCAGGAAATGATCATGTGGACTATGAAAAAGCCTTTCAGATCCTGCATGAGCAATATGGGTGTAAATACATGCGGACAGACAGTGGCGGTGGATTAACCAACAAATTATTAGAAAACGGACTTATTGATGAAATCAGTCTTGTGATATCACCATGTTTTGTAGGTAATAAAGAAAAACAACTATTTGATAACCTTCTGTTATCTGAAAAAGTTAATTTGGAATTGCAGGGAACAGAGAATGCAGAACATGGCTGTCTGTCATTGCGCTATGCTGTGAAAAATAAGGATTAGTGCAGCATACTTTAAAAAGTGTCTGTTGGGACAGTGTCCTAAGCAAGCCGACAGAGCCAACAGAACCAAGTAAACCAGTAGACACAAACCCAATCGAAAACCCAGTTAATACAGATACAGGCGTTGTGATTGTTGCAGTTGAAGATAGTAAACCAATCATTCAATTAGCAGACGGAACAACAAAAAAAGTTGAAGCTAAAGAAATTGGCGCAGATGTTCAAAAAGACGGAACAGTAACGGTTAAAGGTTCAGACGGAAAAATGAAAGTTTTACCAAAAACAGGAGAAACAGAAAATATTGCATTGTCTGTCCTAGGTTCATTAATGGTATTAGGATCAGCATTCATTTTTAAAAAGAGAATCTAATTAAGGGGTCCCGAGCGCCTACGAGGAATTTGTATCGATAAGAAATAGATTTAAAAATTTCGCTGTTATTTTGTACATTTAACTTGACGGTGACATCTCTCTATTGTGAGTTATTAGTGGTACAGTTTTCAACCGTTTTAATCATAAAAAAGTGGTGCATTTTTAAATTGGCACAAACAGGTAACGGTTATTGCAGGTGTATTTCTTATCTATGGGTTTAACATGGATTTTATCATTAAAATCATGAGTATTGTCCGAGAGTGATTGGTCTTGCGTATGGTTAACCCTAAAGTTATGGAAATAAGACTTAGAAGCAAACTTAAGAGTGTGTTGATAGTGCATTATTGTAAATGTCAATATAAAAATGATCAAAAAGTGGAAAATAAAAATGTACATTTTCCAAGATCTATTCCTCAGTTTGTGTTTCCATAAAGGCTCGTTTTTCTTTTAAACGGTATGACGGTCCTTTGATGGAAATAACCTGTGAATGATGCAACAGTCGATCTAGCACCGCATTTGCCAGAGTAGGAGAGCCAAAAATTTCTCCCCATTTAGAGAAGGGCATATTGGTTGTTATAAGTGTGCAATGCTTTTCGTACCTCTTGGCTATCAGTTGAAAAAATAAGTTGGCTGAATCTGTATCGATTGGCATATAGCCAATCTCGTCAATGATCAGTACTTTGTATTTTGCAAAAAATTTCATCCTTGCTTCCAAGCGGTTTTCCAAAAGTGCTTTTTTCAATTGAGTCATAAGCGACTCAAATGAAATAAAATACGTAGAATAGCGTGCTCTGGCGCAGGCGATTCCAATGGCTGTAGCTAAATGGGTTTTGCCAACACCACTACTGCCGACAAATAAAATATTTTCTTTTCGGTCGATGAAACCTAAGTTTCCTAACTCCAGCATTTCTTTTCGATTGATACCTGGCTGGAAATCAAATTCAAAATCATCCAGAGTCTTGATGAATGGAAAGTTTGCTGTTTTCACGCAGGCGTTCTCTGCCCGGAGTTGATTATTTTTCTTTTCAATATCAATCAATTCCTCCAGGGCATCACTGAACGATTTTTGCCCTTTGTTAACAAGGTCTATGTAATAATCCAGATGCTCCTGCATCTTGTGGATTCCAAGGTCTGTAAGACCGTTGAGTAGTTTTGCATAAGTTGCCATCGTATTCCTCCTTACAGGAAGGCATCCATCTGCTTTAGATTTACTTCAGCCAGTTCTGCGACCATATCAGCTTCTTTCATTGTTTGAGTCAGAAGCTGCTGGTAATGATCCTTTTGATAATTCATCCTTTTTGTACTTAATGCATGCACTGCAATAAGATCCGTGCTAGAATAGATACGCAGGGTATTGTCGGAAACCAGTAATCTTACAGGTTTTCCTATGTACTCTGGTGGTACGGAATACTTGCAGTTGTGATAGGTGACCAGAGAATCTGATCTTACCGTGGTTTGGCGATCGTGGGGAAGATAAGATTCAATAACATCATCTGATGGAAGCGGCTGTAAGTATTCCTTTTCTTTTTGGAAGAGTACCAGCGGCGGCATGTTCGTTTCCTGGCATGGATAGGTATTTACCTTTTGGTTGATCTTATTGAGGATTGCAATGAATTCATCCTCCGTTTCAAACTCTCCCTCATAAGGGAGTAACCATGCAAGGAACTTGTTTACCGCCTCAACCTTTCCTTTGGTAAAAGGATGTCTTGGCTTACACAGTTTAATTTTAAAATTGAAATCTTTCGCAAACGCCCGCACCTGATTAGAGATGTTTTTACGCTCACCATCACGATCGACAATTGAGGACATGTTATCAAAAAGGATTTCTCTGGGAACTCCACCGGTTGCTTGGAACGAAGCAATCAGGCAGTCAAATACATCCTGTCTTGTCTTATAAAGTTTGTAAGTGAAATGGGTGTATCTAGAATTCCCAAGTTTATAATCAAACACCTGAAAGGTGAAGATTTCGCCAAATCTATTTGCGATTGATACATCTTCTTTCCAATCGACCTGAGCCTGAATACCGGGTGCGGTTTCAAATCTTGGATGTCCTGCAACAGTTCTTACTGGCTTAAGCCCTTTGGATTTGATGTATTTATTAAAGTTTGAGTAGGTACCGATATCTGGATCCCTCTCTGAAAGAATGAACTCATACACAGCGCGGATATTCGCACCTCTGATAGAAAGTTTCTGTTTGATGAGATCATAATGTTTATCCAGTTTGCTTGGTTTATCTCGGTGTGCAGCTTTGCCTTCGTATCCGTCATAATACTTTTTGACAGTTCTGCGATCCAGATCATAAAACCGTGCGAGTTCTGAAAAGTTTGGTTTTATATCACTCAATTTGAGGATTTTGAGCTGAGTCTTTAATGCTTCGTTCATGGATAACACCTCCATGAATACGATAGCATGATGACTTGGATTGTACATTTTTATTTTCCATTAAATGTACATTTTTATTTTACCATTTACAATTATCTTAAAATTTTGTATAATAGGAATTGAAGTTAAATTAGATGCTAAAAATTTGTAATTAAGAAGGAGGGATTCGTCATGTTGGTATTCCAAATGCGTAATGTAGATAAAACATCTACTGTTTTGAAACAGACTAAAAACAGTGATTACGCAGATAAATAAATACGTTAGATTAATTCCTACCAGTGACTAATCTTATGACTTTTTAAACAGATAACTAAAATTACAAACAAATCGTTTAACTTCTGTATTTATTTATAGATGTAATCACTTCAGGAGTGATTACATGAACAAAAATATAAAATATTCTCAAAACTTTTTAACGAGTGAAAAAGTACTCAACCAAATAATAAAACAATTGAATTTAAAAGAAACCGATACCGTTTACGAAATTGGAACAGGTAAAGGGCATTTAACGACGAAACTGGCTAAAATAAGTAAACAGGTAACGTCTATTGAATTAGACAGTCATCTATTCAACTTATCGTCAGAAAAATTAAAACTGAACATTCGTGTCACTTTAATTCACCAAGATATTCTACAGTTTCAATTCCCTAACAAACAGAGGTATAAAATTGTTGGGAATATTCCTTACCATTTAAGCACACAAATTATTAAAAAAGTGGTTTTTGAAAGCCATGCGTCTGACATCTATCTGATTGTTGAAGAAGGATTCTACAAGCGTACCTTGGATATTCACCGAACACTAGGGTTGCTCTTGCACACTCAAGTCTCGATTCAGCAATTGCTTAAGCTGCCAGCGGAATGCTTTCATCCTAAACCAAAAGTAAACAGTGTCTTAATAAAACTTACCCGCCATACCACAGATGTTCCAGATAAATATTGGAAGCTATATACGTACTTTGTTTCAAAATGGGTCAATCGAGAATATCGTCAACTGTTTACTAAAAATCAGTTTCATCAAGCAATGAAACACGCCAAAGTAAACAATTTAAGTACCGTTACTTATGAGCAAGTATTGTCTATTTTTAATAGTTATCTATTATTTAACGGGAGGAAATAATTCTATGAGTCGCTTTTGTAAATTTGGAAAGTTACACGTTACTAAAGGGAATGTAGATAAATTATTAGGTATACTACTGACAGCTTCCAAGGAGCTAAAGCGCTCGGGACCCCATTAAGTATTTTTAAAAGCATGGTCGCAAGTTTCACTAGCAGCCATGCTTTTATTGAATCATTGTAGGACATTTTAAAGATAATTGCCCACTTTAAAATTAAACATGTGCTTAGAATCGTTCTAGGCAACACCAATAACAATCACTAATCACAAGTGATTTGTGATTAATCACTTGTGATTTACAAGGTGTAACGATATAATTAAATGGAAAACGTGCAAAATATTTACATAAACAGGAGGGAGAAACTTGGAACTAGCATTTAGAGAAAGCTTAAAAAAGATGAGAGCTAACTATATAAAATTCAAGTATTTTTTATGAAAAAGTTTGAAAATATAAAATAACTAGATTTTTTAGTTAGATTTAAATCGATCTTTGAAAATGTGAATATTGGATTAAATTTAGGCATGACGAAAAGAACTTTTAAAATGTAATTTTTTAAAAGTTTAGATGCTTTAGATGTATTTGTCTTATCTTAATAATGCAGGATCAAAGGATTGTCCTGTTTCTAGTAAATGATAAATGATTCTAAGCAGCTTTCTAATGCAGTGACCTTGAGCACAACGGTGTCCTTTACCTTGAGATATCTTCAATCGATAGTATTTCTTGAATACAGGATTATTGTTAATTACAGGCAGTATGATTTGATACAAAGTCTTTCTAAGATACTTAGATCCCTTCTTGGTTATGCCAGTATGTTGGGCGTTGTATTGACTCGATTCATAGTGATATGGTGCTACTCCTGCAAATTTAATGATCTGAGAAGGCTTAGAATAATTGCCAATATCTCCTAATTCGGCTAAAATAGAAGTACCAGAGAAATGAGAAATCCCTGGAATGCTTAGGATAGGAGAGTTGTTTGTGATTGAGAACTCTTCTATTTTTTTATCTATTTCAGCGATTTGCTCTTTAATAAGCGTGATTTGGCTTACCAAGTGTTTGATCTGTATAGTTTCAACTTCAGAAGAGATTCCGATAGAATTCTTTGCACATTCTTTTAATTTTTCAGGAGTCAATGAAATGCGGCCGCCTCTACCTTTGATTTCAAAACATTTACGAATTGTACGAATATCTGTAGAAGCGATAGCTTCAGCACTGCCAAACGTTTTAAGAAGATTCATGTAAACAACACCATATTTAGAACCGAACAAGGTATTGAATTCAGGAAAAACAAGATCAATCGATTTCTGTAGTCGATTACAGTATATATTGAGTTCTTCCTTTAGATTATGGTGATGACGAGTCAATTGTCTTTGTTCGTATAAATCAAAACGGTCAACTTTAGTAATACGATACTGTTTCTTACGTTCAGGAGTATCGAGGACATTACAAATAGTGATTGTATCTAGTTTGTCATTCTTAGTAATGCCACCTTCCATCTTGCGTGTAAAATCAGTGGTTTTAGGGTTGATCAAGGCAACAGTATATCCGTTGCTAAGAAGAAATTTAAGAAGAGCAACATGGTAATGTCCTGTGTCTTCCATACCTAACAGAATTGATTTTTTAGAATACGGTTTAAGAGAGTTGATCAGAAAGTCAAATCCTTCTTTGTTGTTAGAAAAAGAAGAAGGTGTAACATTGAGTTCACCAGTTTCTTTGTCCATGACACAAAAATGATGACTGTTCTTACCAATATCGATACCAACTAATTTCATAAATAAACATCCTTTCTTGATTAAAATTTGTGAAAGTGGTTATCCACAACACTTAGACCACAAAACCTGGTTCAAAATACGAATTCAAAGACTCATCTAACTAATCATTGTTTTGGAATAAGGTGTGGTAAGAACCTCTCAGAAGTAGTCGAGCTACAGGTACAAGATATACAAATCCACATTCACATATTCAATTTTACAAATTAACAAAACCGTCTTCAACCACGGTTATCAAAGGTTGAAAGAAAGGAGAAGTATATTGTAGATGACCAGTTAGATGGGTCAATTACAATATACCAGGTACCAAATCAAAAGAAAAATTCTCCCAAGAATTAGAAATGAGTAGATCAAATTATTCATTGATTGAATCAGGAAAATCAGATCCGACATTAAAAACATTGGAACGAATTGCAGAATTGACAAACTCAACCTTAGTTATTGACTTAATTCCTAATGAATTAGAACAAGTAGAGTTGCAAATAGAAGAAGAGAAGCAATGATTGTCGTTAATATATTTAACGAAATTGTTGCTTATTTTTTTTAAAAGCGGTATACTAGATATAACGAAACAACGAACTGAATAAAGAATACAAAAAAAGAGCCACGACCAACTTATTTTCCGCCAAGAAAATAAGTTGCGAGCCTTAATTGATTACCACCAATCAATTAAAGAAGTCGAGACCCGAAATTTGGTAAAGTATTTAATTACTTTATTAATCAGATACTTAAATATCTGTAAACCCATTATATCGGGTTTTTGAGGGAATTTCAAGTCTTTAAGAAGATACCAGGCAATCAATTAAGAAAAACTTAGTTGATTGCCTTTTTTGTTGTGATTCAACTTTGATCGTAGCTTCTAACTAATTAATTTTCGTAAGAAAGGAGAACAGCTGAATGAATATCCCTTTTGTTGTAGAAACTGTGCTTCATGACGGCTTGTTAAAGTACAAATTTAAAAATAGTAAAATTCGCTCAATCACTACCAAGCCAGGTAAAAGCAAAGGGGCTATTTTTGCGTATCGCTCAAAAAAAAGCATGATTGGCGGACGTGGCGTTGTTCTGACTTCCGAAGAAGCGATTCACGAAAATCAAGATACATTTACGCATTGGACACCAAACGTTTATCGTTATGGTACGTATGCAGACGAAAACCGTTCATACACGAAAGGACATTCTGAAAACAATTTAAGACAAATCAATACCTTCTTTATTGATTTTGATATTCACACGGCAAAAGAAACTATTTCAGCAAGCGATATTTTAACAACAGCTATTGATTTAGGTTTTATGCCTACGTTAATTATCAAATCTGATAAAGGTTATCAAGCATATTTTGTTTTAGAAACGCCAGTTTATGTGACTTCAAAATCAGAATTTAAATCTGTCAAAGCAGCCAAAATAATCTCGCAAAATATCCGAGAATATTTTGGAAAGTCTTTGCCAGTTGATCTAACGTGCAATCATTTTGGGATTGCTCGTATACCAAGAACGGACAATGTAGAATTTTTTGATCCCAATTACCGTTATTCTTTCAAAGAATGGCAAGATTGGTCTTTCAAACAAACAGATAATAAGGGCTTTACTCGTTCAAGTCTAACGGTTTTAAGCGGTACAGAAGGCAAAAAACAAGTAGATGAAGCGTGTGCTTGATTTAGGATGCGGCTATGGATGGCACTGTATATATGCGATGGAAAACGGTGCTTCCTCTGTAGTAGGTGTTGATATTTCTCATAAAATGCTCGAAGTAGCAAAAGGAAAAACCCATTTTCCACAGATTGAATATGAATGCTGTGCCATAGAAGATGTGGATTTCCCAGAGGAGAGCTTTGATGTAATACTAAGTTCGCTTGCGTTTCATTATGTAGCAGACTATGAGAATTTAATAAAAAAGATATATAGGATGCTGAAGGCTGGTGGCAATTTAGTTTTTACAGTTGAACATCCTGTTTTTACTGCTCATGGAACACAAGACTGGTATTATAACGAAAAAGGAGAAATACTGCATTTCCCGGTGGACAATTATTATTATGAGGGCAAACGGACAGCTATGTTTTTGGAAGAAAAGGTTACAAAATATCATAGAACACTGACCACATATCTAAATACACTGCTTTCAAATAGTTTTATAATAAATCAGATTGTGGAGCCACAGCCGCCAGAGAACATGATGGATATTCCGGGGATGGCGGATGAAATGCGACGCCCAATGATGCTGATTGTATCGGCAAAAAAGAAGATGTAATAATATAGAAAAAATAAACGAGGAGTATGTAAATGAGATCAGAAAAAGAAATGATGGATTTAGTACTTTCTTTAGCAGAACAGGATGAACGTATTCGAATTGTGACCCTTGAGGGGTCACGCGCAAATATTAATATACCTAAAGATGAATTTCAGGATTATGATATTACATATTTTGTAAGTGATATAGAACCGTTTATATCTAATGATGACTGGCTTAATCAATTTGGGAATATAATAATGATGCAAAAGCCGGAGGATATGGAATTATTCCCACCTGAAGAAAAGGGATTTTCCTATCTTATGCTATTTGATGATTACAATAAAATTGATCTTACCTTATTGCCCTTGGAAGAGTTAGATAATTACCTAAAGGGCGATAAATTAATAAAGGTTCTAATTGATAAAGATTGTAGAATTAAAAGGGACATAGTTCCGACTGATATAGATTATCATGTAAGAAAGCCAAGCGCAAGGGAGTATGATGATTGCTGCAATGAATTTTGGAATGTAACACCTTATGTTATTAAAGGATTGTGCCGTAAGGAAATTTTATTTGCTATTGATCATTTTAATCAGATTGTTCGCCATGAGCTGCTGAGAATGATATCATGGAAGGTCGGCATCGAAACAGGCTTTAAATTAAGTGTAGGCAAGAACTATAAGTTTATTGAAAGGTATATATCCGAGGATTTGTGGGAGAAACTTTTGTCCACCTACCGGATGGATTCCTATGAAAACATATGGGAAGCATTATTTCTATGCCATCAATTGTTCAGGGCGGTATCCGGTGAGGTGGCGGAAAGGCTTCATTATGCCTATCCGGAGTATGATAGGAATATAACAAAATATACCAGGGACATGTATAAAAAATACACTGGTAAAACCGGCTGCCTGGATAGCACATATGCCGCTGATATAGAAGAGAGGCGGGAACAGTGATTACAGAAATGAAAGCAGGGCACCTGAAAGATATCGATAAACCCAGCGAACCATTTGAGGTGATAGGTAAGATTATACCGAGGTATGAAAACGAGAATTGGACCTTTACAGAATTACTCTATGAAGCGCCATATTTAAAAAGCTACCAAGACGAAGAGGATGAAGAGGATGAGGAGGCAGATTGCCTTGAATATATTGACAATACTGATAAGATAATATATCTTTACTACCAAGACGATAAATGCGTCGGAAAAGTTAAACTGCGAAAAAATTGGAACCGGTACGCTTATATAGAAGATATCGCCGTATGTAAGGATTTCAGGGGGCAAGGCATAGGCAGCGCGCTTATCAATATATCTATAGAATGGGCAAAGCATAAAAACTTGCATGGACTAATGCTTGAAACCCAGGACAATAACCTTATAGCTTGTAAATTCTATCATAATTGTGGTTTCAAAATCGGCTCCGTCGATACTATGTTATACGCCAACTTTGAAAACAACTTTGAAAAAGCTGTTTTCTGGTATTTAAGGTTTTAGAATGCAAGGAACAGTGAATTGGAGTTCGTCTTGTTATAATTAGCTTCTTGGGGTATCTTTAAATACTGTAGAAAAGAGGAAGGAAATAATAAATGGCTAAAATGAGAATATCACCGGAATTGAAAAAACTGATCGAAAAATACCGCTGCGTAAAAGATACGGAAGGAATGTCTCCTGCTAAGGTATATAAGCTGGTGGGAGAAAATGAAAACCTATATTTAAAAATGACGGACAGCCGGTATAAAGGGACCACCTATGATGTGGAACGGGAAAAGGACATGATGCTATGGCTGGAAGGAAAGCTGCCTGTTCCAAAGGTCCTGCACTTTGAACGGCATGATGGCTGGAGCAATCTGCTCATGAGTGAGGCCGATGGCGTCCTTTGCTCGGAAGAGTATGAAGATGAACAAAGCCCTGAAAAGATTATCGAGCTGTATGCGGAGTGCATCAGGCTCTTTCACTCCATCGACATATCGGATTGTCCCTATACGAATAGCTTAGACAGCCGCTTAGCCGAATTGGATTACTTACTGAATAACGATCTGGCCGATGTGGATTGCGAAAACTGGGAAGAAGACACTCCATTTAAAGATCCACGCGAGCTGTATGATTTTTTAAAGACGGAAAAGCCCGAAGAGGAACTTGTCTTTTCCCACGGCGACCTGGGAGACAGCAACATCTTTGTGAAAGATGGCAAAGTAAGTGGCTTTATTGATCTTGGGAGAAGCGGCAGGGCGGACAAGTGGTATGACATTGCCTTCTGCGTCCGGTCGATCAGGGAGGATATCGGGGAAGAACAGTATGTCGAGCTATTTTTTGACTTACTGGGGATCAAGCCTGATTGGGAGAAAATAAAATATTATATTTTACTGGATGAATTGTTTTAGTACCTAGATTTAGATGTCTAAAAAGCTTTAACTACAAGCTTTTTAGACATCTAATCTTTTCTGAAGTACATCCGCAACTGTCCATACTCTGATGTTTTATATCTTTTCTAAAAGTTCGCTAGATAGAGTTCTATATTAGAGATGTAAAGAGTTTTGGTGAAGAGGTTTGTGAGTATGGCTTTTATAACCAGGGTGCAATGAGAAGCACTAACAGCAGCTAGCTTAAGAACGCATAGGATATACTTTTTATGGAAGTCACAGAGGAGGAATAAAATTTGAACAGGATTAACAGAGTAACCTCTATTCTTATTCAGCTGCAATCAAAAAAAATAATTCCTGCCAAAGAAATTGCACAGCGATTTAATATAAGCTTAAGGACAGTTTACAGAGATATCCGGACACTTGAAGAAGCCGGAATACCAATTGGATCTGAGGCCGGAAAAGGATATTTTCTTGTAGAGGGCTTCCTACTTCCGCCGGTAATGTTTACAGCGGCGGAAGTGGGTGCATTGATTACAGCAGGGAAATTTTTAAATTGCCATGGAGATGAATCATTTATAAAGGATTTTGATTCAGCTATGTATAAAATCAAATCTATTTTGAAGCATGGTGAAAAAAACTATGCACAGGAGTTGGAGAACAGTATTAACGTGTACAGCACATCTGGACAGAAAAATACATTGGCGGATAACGTTATTGCAGCAATTCAGACTGCAATCTGCAATAAAAGGGTAATATCAATTCAATATCCTGCATCAGGAGGGCAAGAACCGGAAAGCAGAATGATAGAGCCTATATCACTGGGGTTTTATGAACAGAACTGGTACTTAATCGGTTTTGCAGGCTAAGAAATGAATATAGGAATTTTCGTGTGGATCGGATTAAAAGCATTTGCATAGAAGAAGAGCTCTGTCAAAGCCATGATGGCTCTTTGGAACAAATATTAAAACAAATGCTTTCATATAAAAAACTATATAATGTAATTCTTAGAGCTGAAAAAGGGGAGACATACAATTCTATCAAGAACAGGTATTCTCTCGGCTTCCTTGAAGAAACCGATTTGGGAAGTAAAATGGAAATCGAATTCCAGACAGATTCCTTTGAGATATTGAGCAAGCAGCTGATTGAATATGGATCAGGCATTGAAATAGTCCAACCTGATGAATTAAAATGCATAACCCGTAAACACCTGGCACAAATTACGAATCACTGCCTAAACTTGATTTAGAGAAAGCGATTGGTCTGTTATGTATTTTTTGTAAGGTTTCATATCCCCTGCTGACATACAGCTGTCAGTGTATTATGATATTCTACTATCAAAAAGGAGGATTGAAAAATATGAAACCAAAGATAATTATGCACACACAAATTAGCCTTGATGGCCGCATTAAAGGCTTTGATAATCCGGAAGTTTACTACCAGGTTGCCGGGGGAATTCATTCGGATGCGGTGCTGTTTGGGTCCAATACTGTTTTTACTGCATTTGAAAAATATCCTGCTGAAACAGAGGCTGATTTTGAGAAAATCATAACAAGCCCGGAGGACCCCAGACCAATAGGAGTCATGGCAGTTACAAAACTAGCTGCACTTACATTGCTCGGAATACCAGCCCCCTTTTTTATTGATAGTTACTACCAGTTCGCGGTTGGCTTCCTTCCATCATTTTGGGTAGCGAAAGCCATGCAGAATGAAGCGGTTCTTTATTTCTCCATAGGATTGGTGGTAGCTTTAGTCTGGTACTACTTCCTTACAAAACGTCTGTTTCGGAAGCTGGCAGGATAAGGAGGCATATTATGGAAAAAGGTAGACTTCTGCAAAACAAAAATATGAATAAGGCTATTCAGGTTTCCAAAATTACACTAATCATCAATCTGAGTTTATCGCTACTTAAATTTGCTGCTGGATATATAGGAAAGTCAAGTGCTATGCTGTCGGACGCTGTACACTCGGCTTCTGATGTATTAAGCACAATCGTTGTGATGGTTGGAATTAAAATATCAGAAAAACAGCCTGATAGAGAACATCCTTATGGGCATGAACGTATGGAATGTGTGGCTTCCATTATTCTCTCTGTTGCATTGGCTATAACGGGTGCTGGAATAGGATATTCAGGTATCAAGAAAATCTTTTCAGGACAGTACAATACGCTTTCTGTCTCTAGTGGAATCGCACTTACGGCGGCAGTCTTATCCATTGTTATAAAAGAGTGGATGTACTGGTTTACAAGAAGTGCTGCAAAGCATACAAATTCTGACGCACTTATGGCTGACGCATGGCATCACCGCTCTGATGCACTCTCGTCGGTTGGTTCCTTAATTGGCATTTTAGGAGTGCGTTTAGGCTATGCTATTTTCGACCCTATTGCAAGCGTTGTGATTTGCGGTTGTATCTTAAAAGCTGCTTTGGACATTTTCAAAGAAAGCATTAACAAAATGGTAGACCATAGTTGTGACAATGCTACTGAAACAAAGATTAGGGAAGTTGTGCTTCAGCAGCAAGGGGTTGATGGTATTGATGAATTAAAAACCCGCATGTTTGGAGCGAAAATGTATGTAGATATTGAAATATTAGCTGATGGTAATTTAGCTCTTTATGACGCTCATAGAATTGCTGAGGGAGTCCATCAAACGATTGAAAACAACTTTCCACAATGTAAACATTGTATGGTACATGTTAATACGAATGAACTTCTCTATTCTGCATAGGACAGGGAAGATGATTTAAGACTATTGAAAGGGAAAGGGGGAAATAGGTTATGGAACAATACTGGTGGATTATCATTGTTGTGGTTTTGATTGTCGTTGGCTTACTTAAAATTGTAATTATGAAGAAGTATAACCAAAGGAGAAATTCTAACAATAGTCCAAAAGATAGCGAGGACGACAAGATGTATTAAGGTTTATTGAAATCTGTTATGTTGTAGAATGATGTTTTTAGATACTAGAAAGTGCTTTAAGGGGGCTAACGTTATGGAAAGCTTTGAGTACAATTCTTTCCAATAAACAGTATTTTGCATAGAGAAATGTATGTAGGAAATATGGTGCAAGGCATAAAGCACCAGCGATCGAGAGATCAACCTATGAACCAAAGGCACACTACATTTTATACTACTTGACAAGTAAACGAGCGTTTACTATAATGGTTTACAGAAGTAAACGTTCGTTTACTAAAGAAGGAGGTTGTAAATGTCTGACACAAAAGAAAATATATTAAAAATTGCACTACACTTATTTGCAGTGAATGGTTATGAGGCTGTTTCTGTTAGTATGATTGCGGAAGCCTTGGGAATGACAAAAGGAGCATTATATAAACATTATAAAAATAAGCAAGATATTTTTGACTGTATCGTAGAACGTATGTATCAAATTGATAATAAGCGAGCTAAGGAATATCAAGTACCAGAAAGCACAATAGTGGTAACCCCTAATGCATACAGAAATACAACTATTGAAAGTCTAACAACATTTACTTTTGCACAATACGATTTTTGGGTGACTGATGAATTTGCGTCTAATTTTCGCAAAATGTTAATACTAGAGCAATATAGAAATTTAAAAATGAATATGCTTTATCAAAAATGTCTTGTAAATGGTCCTATCAGTTATATAGAAGATATATTTAATGAAATGATTAAAAAAGGTGTTCTTCAAGAGTGTGATACAAAACAGCTTGCTATTGAATATTATGCGCCATTATTTCTATTGATAAGTGTAGCAGACGCAGTTGAAAATTGTTGGGATTTAAAATCTCAATTAACCACACATGTTAATCAATTTGTCAAGAAATATATTACAAATGAAAAAGTAAAATAATCCTTTATTCTGTCCTGAATGCAAACATAACTTTTTAATTTCAGCAGAGAAACTCAAAATGAATATTGTTATAAGTCACAAATATTAACTATTAAAATATTACAATAATGGAGATGAGAAAATGGAATATATTCGCAGTAAAAAATATTTTACACCCGACTTACAGACAAAAATTATGGGACCGAATCCTATAAAATTACAAGAGGAACTATTACAAAATCATAAAATCCCGTCTGGCAGCTATGTCTGTGACCTTGGAAGTGGACAAGGTTTAACTTCTGTATTTCTTGCAAAAGAATATGGATTTGTTGTTTTTGCAGTTGACTTATGGAGTGAGCCAAAAGAAAATGAAGAATTTTTCAAAAAAATGGGATTATCTTCTGCACAAATTAAATCTGTAAAAGCTGATGCCAATGAACTTAAATTTGAGAAAGAGTTTTTTGATGCTGTAGTAAGTACAGATTCATATAATTATTTTGGACGTGACCCTATATATTTAGATGAAAAATTGCTTCCATTTGTTAAGAAAGGTGGGTTTGTTTATATCACAGTTCCTGGCATGAAGAAAGATTGCCATGACAACCTTCCAGAAGAGTTATTGTTATCATGGACACCAGAAGAACTTGATTATATACATGATATAACATATTGGTCTAACATAATTAGTCATTGTAAGAAGGCAGATTTAATTTCAATATATGAAATGGAAAGTAATTCGGAAGTTTGGTCGGATTGGATAAAGCAAAATAATGAATATGCAATAAATGACCGTAAAGCAATAGAAGCTGGCGGTGGAGATTATCTGAATTTTATTGCTATAATTCTACAAAAAAAATAAATTCTTTAGAACCAGACACTATAATTTGCGTTCTAATATGTTTACCGATTGACATCAATAATTTTATCTTTGAGGGTAATGATTTGAAAATAGAAGAATACAAGAAGATACGAAATTGATAAATTAGAAATTGTAGGTCTGATGAATCAGGAAAACAAGTATTTGAAGGAATGATACGAATCGTATCATACATGTGACAGAGAGATTCTGTTGTTATTTTACGTTTTTTGATAACGTTAAATTGTCGAAAAGACAGATTAACTTTTGAAAGGACGTAGAATAATGAAAAAGAACGGAAAAAAGAATTTATTATTTGGAGTGATACTCCTTGCAACATTTGTAATATGGACAGCTTTGATTCAGATTGTTGATGTGCAGCCTCTTGGGCAGAATGGAACCAATATTGGATTTGCAACATTCAACTGCTGGTTTCATCGTTTGACAGGTGTTCATATGACGCTTTATACGATTACCGACTGGATGGGGCTTGTACCAATTGTTGTATGTCTGATTTTTGCAGGAATTGGACTGGTTCAGTTAATTAAGAGAAGAAGTCTTTTTAAGGTGGATTCAGATATCATCATTTTGGGTGTATATTATGGTATCGTGATACTGGCATATTCAATTTTTGAAATTATCCCAATTAATTACAGACCAATCTTAATTGAAGGAGTGATGGAGGCTTCTTATCCATCTTCTACTACTTTATTGATATTGTGTGTGATGCCTACTTTAATCGAACAGATTCAGCGTAGACTGACCTGTGTTACAACTAAACGAATTATTACGATTACAGTAATTGCTTTTTCAGTATTTATGGTTATCGGAAGATTGATTTCAGGAGTACACTGGTTCACGGATATTGTAGGTGGAGTAATTTTAAGTATGGGATTGTTTACTATTTATAAAGCAGTAGTTATGCTATCGACAAAGAATCAATAGAATAAGCAAGGGAGGTGCAGGTTTTGGAATTCCATGAAAAACTTCAGGAATTAAGAAAGAGCCGGGGATTGACACAAGAAGAACTGGCAGAGGCATTGTTTGTTTCCAGAACTGCTATTTCAAAATGGGAATCAAGAAGAGGATATCCAAGCATAGATTCATTGAAAGAAATATCAAGATATTTTGCAGTGTCTATTGATGATCTGTTATCAGGAGAACAGTTGATTACAATTGCAGAAAAAGAAAATAGATCCAATCTCAATACTATATGCGACTTATTATTGGGGTTTGTTGACTTATTTTCTTTGATGCTTATTTTTCTACCGCTGTATCCAAAACCGGTCAATGGATATATCTATGCAGTAAATCTCTTTGATTATGTAGATAATGATGTTTTGATTATTACAATCTATTGGGCATTGTTTATCGGCTTAACAATCGTTGGAATTGTAAAAATACTAATGGTCTATTTCAAATTAGAAAAGGGCAAAAGGGTAGTTAATTCATTGTCCGTTGGATTCAGTGTTTTTGCTGTTTTGTTTTTGGCGATGGTGAGAGAACCATATGCAATAGTAGTTGCATTTTTGCTATTACTTGCCAAAGGTGGGTTACTTTATAAACAAACCAAGGCAGGTTGATAAAGTAGTGTTTCTATAAATTCTAGTTTATAGAATTAAGAAAATCGAAATTTATTTTGGAGGTGTACCATGAACAATAAAGAGATTATAAAATACTTTTATGAGGTGGTTGTTTCAGAAAACTTGCTTAATGAGCTTCCACAATATATTTCAAAGGATTGCGTGTAAAAGGTTGGCGAAAACGAGATGTTTATCGGCATAGATGGAATGAGGCAACACCTTGAGGCTGTCAAAAAAACATATCCCGACTACACTATGAAAATTATTCGTCAATACGAAGCAGATGATTATGTTATTTCAGAATTTATTATGAAAGGGACTCATGTTGGAGATTTTTTCGGAATAACACCTACAAATAAGGTTTTGGAAATCACAGGAGTAGATATTGATAAAATTATAGATGGAAAAATCGTGGAACATGGTGGTGCTACAAATACTTTTGAAACTTTTTTTGAACACCATTTGATTAAGTCTGTATGAAATATAAATTCCAGTTTGTAAAAGTCAATAAATCCAAAGATAAATTTGTATTTGAAAGGAGTTTTGAAGAATGAAAAAATATGAGTATGTAGAAATTAACTATAATGCGAAAGGAGTTGTATTCCTTTGTACTGATAAACACAAAGAAATTATTGACAGTTACGCAAAAACGGGGTATCACTACGCAGGATTTGTACCCACAGAAATTGACGCAAAAGGCTGTATGCGAAAGATAGATTTAATTTTTGAAAAAGAAGATTAACTTATTTTAGGGAGTTGGTTCTAATGATAGGACTTAAAAAACGAGATATTAAAAAGCATTGAAAGCTGGTGCAAAAGCTGGCGGTTTATCGTATGCTGATGTACGAGCTGATATTGAAGCGACGATTGACGAAGCAATGAACAATACAGTTCCAATGGTCTATGATACGAAAAACATTAAAAGATATGTGATGAATTTATTAGATATGGCTCATTAAAAAGTACCAAAGAAATAAAAGTTACCATATAGACAAAATTGTTTTTTTATATCTTTTGATTTCTTATAAGATAATGGCATTGTGCGACAAGCTATACAAAAAAATTTCATGTATACTTTGATTATAAATTATACAAGGAGGTACTGATATGTACGCATATGAAAATATTGAAATGTCATTAAACTATATTGAACAACATTTAAGTGAGAAAATCGAAACAGAGAAACTGGCGGAAATTGCCTGTCTTTCTACATTTTATTACCAACGTTTGTTTAAAAGATTAGTTAAGAGATCAGTTCAAGAATATATCAAACTTCGTCGTTTAGCAATGGTAATAGCAGAATTGAATAATTCGGAGGAAAGAATATTAGACATAGCTTTAAAATATGGATTTTCAGACCATGCTAATTTCACAAGAGCATTTAAAGAAGTTTACCATATAACTCCAGATGAATACAGAAAGAATGTTCCTATGTTAAATACATTTGACAAGCCAGAACTTGCTTCACGTTATATCATGATTGATGAAAATGTTCCATTGATTGTAGGGAATATTGTTTTGGAGATTCAAAGGAAAACATTAAGAACAAGGGAAATGTATTTTGGTTTTGAAAAAACAGTAAATGTTACTGAACAAATTCCTGTTGGAGAAAGTACGGGAATTGATGTTCCAGGTCAGCTATGGCGTGAATTTCATGCAAAGAAACTGCAAACCGAAAGTGCCATTTTTAACAATGATATTGAGCTTGGTGTATCTCATTCAGCAAGTCCAGATAAAGGAACGTTCCTTTACTTTGTAGGAGGTATGGCTTCATCAATAGATGTATGTCCTAAAAATATGGTACAACACACATTACCAGCAGGTGAGTATGTTGTATGCAGAATTGAGGCAGAATCTTTTGAAGAACTTGTTACCACTGCTTTAAATCAAGCAAATAAGTATCTGTTTGAAACATGGCTTCCAAATCATAAATTGATTACAAAGCCGTTCATGGCAGAAAAATATTACAAAGGAAGTGCAGATATTAGTTATATGGAAATATGGGTGATTCCTGTGGAAACAGGAAATGCTGAAAATGAATTATCCAATGTCAATGGAAAAAAAGCAGAGAATTTATCACAATACTAGAGAGGGGAATGGACAAAAGTGGCTTATGATAGATATAAATTCTAAGAATAACCCATTTCAAGATGTATTGAGAATTATTGATATTTGTTATGCCCTAAAAGGTATAATTTCCTAATGAAAATATATCACACCTACTTTTGAATACCAACAATATTATTGTTGCAACAAGTGTCCCGTATAATTAGAGAAAACCAAGATTTTAGATATTTAACGCATTGCTTTGAGGGGGCTTGCATTATGGAATATTTTAAGAAATTTACAAAAATATCAAGGTCAATTTAGCAGTACAATACGTACAATTACAACTGAATATGCCAGAGCTTTAGCTCGCACAAACACTATGTTTTGTGCGGGTTTTTTTATTGCTGAAAATATTTTTAACTTTTTTCTAAAATCCTGCAACAAATCACACCTTGCCGTACAGATATGGTGCGGAAAGAGGGATAAACACTTTTCACGTCATAACGGAAAGGGGGTGTGGTTATGAAACCGTCGGACTTCCAAAAGACAGTACAATGTCAATTCGACTGCAAGCTAAAACGTGTAGTCAAGAACATTGTACGAAACTACCGAAAGGAATTAAGGCGACGCAGGAATAAGGAAATCTCATTCTGTGAACTTCCAGAAATCGTTGTTGAAAAGCTGGCTGTCTGGGACGAGTATGAAAGCGACTACATAGTTTTTGATGTATGTGGTATTGAAATCCGTGTACTTGATGATGAATTAGCGGACGCTCTCAAAGTTCTTTCAGAAAAAGACAGAAACATTGTATTGATGTATTTCTTTCTTGGCATGAGCGATGCAGAAATCGGTGACAAGATGAAAATTGACCGTTCAACATCATTTCGTATTAGGAAAAGTTCACTTGATAAAATCGGAAAAAAGTTAAAGGAGAACACGAAAAATGAATAAAACACACCCGTCATTTTATCTTATTTCGTCGGCTGTGGACGGCAATATAAATTCTATTGAGAAGCTATTGCAGTTCTATGAACCGTACATATCAAAATGTTGTTTACGTCCGTTCTATGATGAATACGGAAATGTCTGTGTTGTCGTAGATATGGAATTAAAAGGACGTATCAGAGAAGCTCTATTGAAGATGATTTGTGAATTTGAGATAGAGGAATAATCAGCAGTTGCCAGCAGAGCATGATTTGTCCAATTCCCCCTCTTTCCTGCTCTGCTACTGCTTAAAGAATGAAAGCAATATGTTTTCGACACAGCTCTTTGAAAACTGAATAAAGCAGACAGACACGTTTGTGAGATAGCGAGCCACGGGAACTGTACGCCATGACCTTTCCAAAAGAAAGCGAGCGACCCACACAGTGATCCGAGAGCGACTGTTGGAAAAGTCGTTTTGCCATGACCTATGCTCACAGAATAATGATACGTCCGCAAGGTGCGGTTCTGCCCACAAGAATGGGAATAGTTGAGATACTAACGGAGCTTTCCAAAGCCGTCTGTCTGCTTGGAAATTACAAGCAAGGGGGAATTTATATGGAGAAAAAACTAATACGATATAGTATGCAGATTGCCATGTTGAACCAACTTCTTGCCCGTAAAATGATTTCTGAAAAAGAATATGCTTTAGTAAAATCAAAACTTATGCAAGATTATAATATTGTTTCAGATATAACCGCTTGAATTGTATATTTGAATATTGTATAATAACACTACAAAAGGAATACAAAATGCAAATATAAAAGGAGTGGTTCTGTGAAAGAAGTAGAAGTAATCAAAGCAAGAAATGATTTACAAACTCGTACAAGGGGAAAAACGATTGAACTTATGCGTGTTGGTGCATATTGCAGGGTTAGTACAGATAGTGCAGACCAGCTAAACAGTTATAAGTCGCAGGTAGCCTATTATACAGATATGATTAAGAAGAATAAAGAATGGGTACTTGCGGACATATATGCTGATGAAGCAATCACAGGTACACAAGTGGCAAAAAGAGAAGATTTCCAGCGTATGATAAATGATTGTATGAATGGGGAAATTGATATGGTTATTACAAAGTCTATTTCCAGATTTGCCAGAAATACGCTAGATACTTTAAAGTATGTTCGTATGTTAAAGGAACGCAATATAGCAGTATATTTTGAAGATGAGAAAATCAACACTTTAACTATGGATGGGGAATTGCTTTTAGTTGTACTTAGTTCTGTGGCACAGCAGGAAGTTGAAAATATATCTGCTAATGTAAAAAAAGGTTTAAAAATGAAAATGAAACGGGGAGAGCTGGTTGGTTTTCAAGGTTGTCTTGGATATGATTATCACAAAGACACGAAAACAATTACCGTGAATGAAGAAGAAGCAGAAATTGTACGTTATATTTTTAATCGGTATATTGAGGGTGCTGGCGGTTCTGTTATTGCACATGAGCTTGAAAATTTGGGATATAAAACAAAGTACGGAAGTTCTACATGGGTACAATCAACAGTCATTGGTATTATCAAGAACGAGAAATATAAAGGCGATTTATTGCTAGGAAAAACCTTTACAGTAGACCCGATTTCAAAGCGAAGATTGGAGAATTTCGGAGAGGAAGATAAATTTTATATTCGTAATCATCACGAACCGATTATTAGCGAAGAAGTTTTTGAAAAAGCACAAGAAATTCTTGCCAGAAGAAATGTTAATAGAGGAAAGATTGGAGAGGGTAGCACAAAGAGAGAAAAATATAGTAGGAAATATGCTTTCAGTTGTATGCTGGAATGTGGTTTCTGCGGTGGCACTTTAACAAGGCGTAATTGGCACAGCAGTTCACAGTACAGCAAGGTTATATGGCAATGCGTAACGGCTACGAAGAAAGGAAAAAAATTCTGTAAGCATAGCAAAGGCATTCCAGAAACAGCTATTGAAGAAGCGTTTGTAGAAAGTTATCGTTTATTGTGTGATGATAATAAAGATGTTCTGGAAGAATTTTTGCAGAGAATGGACGATACGCTTAGTAGTAGTGTGGTGTCAAAACAACTTGCAAAAGCAGAAAAAGAGATAGGCGCATTAGAGAAGAAAAAAAGTAAACTTGTGGATATGCGTCTGGAAGAAATTATTGATAAGGAAACCTACGAAAGTAAATATGCTGATTTAGTAAGCAAACAAGAACAGCTTGTTGAAGAAAGAAAAAAATTACAAGAAACTTCTGATAATGAAAAAGACATAAAAAAACGTCTGAAAGAGTTTAAGAAAACTTTGGAACAGAATGAAGTTCTTGATAAATTCGACCGCTATGTGTTTGAAAGCATTGTTGAAAAAGTAATTGTAGGTGGACTTGATGAAAATGGAAATGTTGACCCTGCACAATTGACATTTGTTTATAAAACGGGCTTGAAGAATAACGTGGATGGTGCTAAATTTAAACCACAAAGAAAAAATGCAAGAGGACGACATAGAACTGAAGAATTGTGTTCACATGATAGCAACGAGGTTGATAAAATGTGTTCCGATAGTAGTAACGACACATGTAGAGAGTATCGTGAAATTAGTGAGAAATAAATAGAAAGGTAAATTAGAAATTTATAGGAGGGATTATGAATTTTAAAGACATTATTTCTATAGCAGCAGTAATTGCAACAACAGTAGTAGCAGTGGTTTCTATATTTTTGAATCATCGTTCAAATTTGAAACATCAACTGTTTTTAGAAAAACTCAGAATATATAAAGAACTTATGGTAATCGTTTCTCAGTCCACAAGTCAACGTGCAAATAGGGAAGAACTGCATTTGCGGTTAATAGCTGTCAAACAAGAAATTATATTATTTTCTACTGAGCCAATCATTAGGAAGCTGGCAGATATTGGAGATATTAATTTCACCAATGATGGACAAACAGAAGTTCAAGCAAAAGAGAAATTTGATAGATATTTTATCTTTACTAAACTTAATGAGACGAGACTTACTGAAACAAAATGATAAAATTTCGGATACAACTCTAAAAAGGTTAATTTAACCACTAAAATAATAGGTATAACATGTATTCGGCGCAATTAGAAAGATAAACTAAAACTGTAAGTCATATTTGAATTTGGGAAGCAATTTTAGGGATATTAGACGATGAGAAATGATTATGGAATGGTGAAAAGATGATAACAGGATACTACTGCACAAATATTTTTTCTGAGCATGCGAAAGAACTGATTGAGTTTTACAGGGAAATATTAGAGATACCCTTTATTAAAACTAATGTTGACGATTCAAATGGGGTTTATCTTGGCTTTAATGAAAATATCCACTATTTGCATATGGGATTGCAAGGCATTCGACGCACCACCGACTGGTTATCAATCCTTTGTATTTCAAACAAAAAATCTTGATTCAACAGTAGAATGGTTAAAGGGAAAAGGGCTTCCACTAGCTGACCCTGTGCGATATGATCGGGGAACTAACGAGCTTCGCTTAAAAGATATTGATGGAAATGAGATAGTGATAGCTGAGTTTGTTTGATAAATGACTTTTGTAGTATTAGCTCGTCAAATTCAAGTTTATCAAACTGAAAAATTAGAAGTTGGAGGAATTTATGAAAGATATCAAATATGGAGTCTTATGTTTTATTCCATCTGTACTATTGTTGGTGTTTTGTGATTCATTCCCTAATGAAATTGCTACACATTTTAATTTTTTTGGAAATGCAGATATTTATTCAAGTAAATGGTATATTATTTTATTAGTACCTGTCCTTGGGTTTTTAGGACATGTCACATATATGGTTATATTAGAAAAGAGACCTAATCGGATTGGAAGAAATGGTATTAAAAAATACTCTTTTCTATACTTTCCTATGTTAACATGTTTTGCAATAATCTTCATGTTATGGAATAGCTAAATCCCAGTTTATTTGTTTAATAAAAAATTTGTTTAAATAAATAAGGTAGCAAAGCCATCTGTGATATATATAGGTAAAGTTCGATATTTTATTGATTATAGCTATAATGCATAATCAAAATTTATACATGCGTTTAGTTGGATAACTCTATCTATGCGACGTTTGAAAATGACACACAGTCCATGTAGAGACGGTGGTTTCGATACATCGACGAAGTACGTAAAAATCCTTTGTTTTAAGCACTTTTCGGAGCATTTCGTATTCACGGATAAGGGTGTAAATTATAAAAATAAAGAGCTTAAAAAGTATATAGAGGTCTCAGTAGTAGCTGGTATAGAGTGTGTAGATACAATATAACGTGATTTATTTATTCTCTTTTGATTCAGATAAATCACTTATTATTCTCTATCTCACATACATAAGATAACGTATTCAGTCTTTGTATTGAATAAGAAAATGAATGTATCATGGAAGATGGAGTTAATCGTACAGAGCAAGTAAATAAAACAAAGGTGGCACGTAATTTTTGCCGGCTTCTTTAAGGAAGAGGATAAGGGAGGTGAAATCTTACTAACTTCATGTTTCGTATTGGACATGCTCATAATATAACCCTTAACAGGCTACAATGGGCGACGGTGTTTACAAATTGCATGAAACTACCGCATTTTGTGTGGAACGGGATATCTGCACAGTAATGGAAGTAACGGTGGATCGTGGTGATATAAATTATTTACATGATTTTCGGTAACACCATCCGGTAGGATAAAGGAAAGCCTACGAATTATCATAGTAACCGCAGATTTTTTAACAGCCATCAATAAATATTATTATAGGAATCGTAAAATGCCACGGATGGTCGCTCGAGACAGTATTGATTGAAAACATATATTGAAAAAGATGTGAGACAGCTAGTGAATAATGAGTTAAAATTCATGAAGTATCTTACAGCTTTAGCTGCAAGATGCGGCGAATTGCTTAATTTCCATGCTATTGCAAATGAAGTTGAAATCAGTATCGATACAGTGAAACAATGGTTTTAATATTATAGATATCAGGTATCATTTTTTTGCTGGAGCCTTATTCTAATAATATATTGAAGAAGGTGGTGAAAACACCTAAGGTATATTTACACGATTCTGGTTTGATATGTTATTTGAAAAGGTGGACAACACCTGAAGTATTGAAAAATGGCGCAAAAGCCAGAAATGTATTTGAGAACTTTGTTGTTTCTGAAGTTATGATAACGCATTTGAATTCCGGTAAAGCATATCATCTATATATTATTATAGAGATAAGGACAAAATAGTAATTGATCTCATCATTGAAAAAGATGGCATTCTGTATCCGATTGAAATAAAGATGAGTGCAAATCCAATGAAGGGAATGGCTAAAAATTTCTCGGTACTTCATAATATTCCGGATAAAGAAATAGGTATCGGTTGTATTCTTTGCCAATATGGTAGAAAGCTTTATCTTAGTGAAAATCTAGTCTCTCTTCAAATTACGTATATCTGATTCAATCCTTCTGGTAATCTGTCAAGAGGAAAATTGAAATAAAACAGAGGAAATCGTAAGGAGATGATACAAAAAGATGCACTAAAAAGAGGTTCATAAAGAAATCGTTTTCAAAGACTATTCAACTATATAAAGTTTCACCTGTGGCACTCAATATAGTACATGCGCAGGATCATTTGATGAATGCAATTCTAATGAAGGATATGGCAAATTCGATTATAAAGCTGAATCAGAAAGTAGCATCCATGAAATAAGCAATACTGCTACAGGAAAATAAGATGAGGAGGCCGGCTTAGAAACTTTCTACCGGTACTTTTCATCTTTTTCTCATAAAACGAAATGAATTACCGAATGATACTATGGTAATCATTCGGTATGATTTCTATGCAGATTTCCTATTCAATTTTTCAATTATTTTACGCACAATGGTTGCACCGGGATATTCTTTTGTATATAATAAGGGGCAATATAATAGAATAATACGAAGGAGGTTTCTTATGAATGATATAAAACATGTCGTCTGGGATTGGAACGGTACGCTGCTGGATGATATTGATGTCAGTATGGAAGCGTTGAATACCATTCTGAAAAAGGCACAGCTGCCTCTGGTTCTGGATAAAGGGGAATACCGGAAATATTTTCAGTTTCCTGTGATAGAATATTATAAAAAAGTCGGCTTTGACTTTGAGAAGACACCGTTTCCTATGCTCGCAAAGGAATATATGCGCTATTATCAGCCCCACAGTATGGCCTGCTCTTTGCATGACGGGGTAACGGACATGCTGTCACAGCTGAAGAAAAAGGGAGTGCATCAGTATCTGCTGAGTGCCAGTGATTTGCATTTCCTGCATGAGCAGCTGGATAATTATGATATTGAACAATATTTTGAGCAGGTACGCGGTCTGGATAATATCCATGCGGCATCCAAGGCAGAGCTGGCAAAGCGCTTTGTACAGGAAAGCGGTCTGAATCCGCGGGAAGTGGTCTTTATCGGTGACAGTGTACACGACAGTGAGGTTGCCCATGGTGCCGGCTGCCGTTGTATTCTGATCGCCAACGGACATGAGGATAAGGGAAAGCTGGAAAAAACAGGCTGCGTGGTTGTCGATACGATACGCCAATGTGAATCCCTGATGGCGTGATCAGAAAGAGAAACTGGAGGTCTCCAGTTCTTTTTTTATCGCACTGCGCTGCTGTTCGCTGATTTGCAGCTTGCCGTGGATGCAGTCCACAAAGCCTTCCTGTGACAAGGTGAGAATAATGCGGTTGCAGGTACGCACACTACAGCCGATGGAAGCTGCAATCCGTTCCCGGGTCGCAGGAATCCTTCCACCACTCTGTCCATTGGAACGCAGCAAAAACAGAAGCAGGCGTGTGCGATTATCCATAAACAAATACTGCCGCTGAAGCTGCGTCTGCACAGACAGCTCCTTCATCAGCATCTGCGTACGCAGAAACAGGGCGTTTGCATCACTCTTCATCCAGTGCAGATAGGAGGCAGCACTCAGTCTGGCGCAGCATGAGGCTTCCATCGTTTTCAGCGTCACATAGTGTCCCTCCATGCCGGTGAACAGCTCATAATCGCCGACGATATCCACCGGGTGCAGCTCCGTAAAGCTGTAAGGAATATCCACGACCCGCTCTTCGATCGCCTGCAGACGGCCATCCAGCAGCACAAATACCGGATTGCTGGTCTGGTAAGTGGAAATCAGATTTTGATTCTTACGTAGACGGATCAGCTGCATCTGCTGCAGCACCTCTACGGGACAATTGGCAAACAGCTGCTTCAGCAGACTGTGATGGCATTCCTTTGTTTCCTCTAACAAATCCTGCAGGGCAGTCATAAAATTCACCTTCTTTTCAAAAAGTGGACAGATGTCCTTTTTTTATTATCTGCTCCTATAGTATGATACTATTGTAAAAAAAGCAAGCAGGATGTATGGGAATCTGCTTTGCGTAAAACCTATGTAAAGGAGGAAGTATTTATGTCAACACCACATAACGCTGCTGCCAGCGGCGACATCGCCAAGACTGTACTCATGCCGGGGGATCCGCTCCGCGCCAAATTCATTGCAGAAACCTATTTGGAAAATCCGGTACAGTTTAACACGGTCCGCAATATGTTCGGATATACCGGTACCTATAAGGGAAAGAAAATCTCTGTCATGGGAAGCGGTATGGGAATGGCAAGTATTGGAATCTATTCCTATGAGCTGTATAAATTTTATGAGGTAGAAAACATTATTCGAATCGGTAGTGCAGGAGCCTACACGGATACGCTGAAGCTGTTTGATCTGGTACTTGCAGACAGTGCATGGAGTGAATCCACCTTCGCGAAGGCACAGGCGGATGTCGACGGTGATATTCAGACACCGAGTGCTGAGCTGAATGCTGAAATAGAAGCAGCGGCCGCAAGGGTGAACAAACCGCTGACAAAGGCAAGAATTCATTCCAGCGATGTTTTTTATCATGAGGACAACGTGGACGGACACCGGGAATTTTTTGAAAAGCATGGCTGTGTATGTGTTGAAATGGAAAGCTTTGCTCTATTCCACAATGCCAAAATTTTAAACAAGCGCGCTGCCTGCCTGCTGACCATCAGCGATTCTCTGGTTACACATGCAGAGACAACTGCACAAGAGCGTCAGACATCCTTCCATGATATGATGCTGGTTGCACTGGAAACAGCTGTGGCATTATAACATACGACAGGAAAGCACGTTATAAATAAAACACACAAGGAGGTTAACATGAAACCATATAAGAGGATTTTTACAATCGTCATAGATTCTCTCGGTGTCGGTGCGATGCCGAATGCGGCGGAATATGATGATGAGGGCTGTGATACGCTGGGACATATTGATGCAAGCATGCCGAAGTTTCATATTCCGAATCTGGCAAAGCTGGGACTGGCAAACCTTCATCTGCTTAAGCATGTGGCACCGGCAGCCGAGCCCCTGGGTTATTATACGAAGCTGCTGGAAGCCAGTGTCGGCAAGGATACGATGACCGGACACTGGGAAATGATGGGACTGCATATCACGACACCGTTTAAAACCTTTACGGAAACCGGCTTTCCACAGGATTTGATCGATGAGCTGGAAAAACGTACAGGGCGTCATATTATCGGAAACAAGTCTGCCAGTGGAACTGAGATTCTGGACGAGCTGGCAGAGCAGGAAATACAAAACGGGGATCTGATCGTCTATACTTCAGCGGATTCTGTTCTGCAGATTTGCGGAAATGAGGAAACGATGGGTGTGGAGACTTTATATCATTATTGTGAAATCGCAAGAGAACTGACCATGCGTCCGGAGTGGATGGTGGGAAGAGTCATTGCGCGTCCGTATACCGGAAGTAAAAAAGGGGAATTCAAACGCACCAGCAACCGTCACGACTATGCATTGAAGCCGTATGGGAAAACAGCGCTGGATGCGCTGAAGGAAGCCGGACTGGATGTAATCAGCATTGGAAAAATCAAGGATATTTTTGATGGTGAAGGCATTACACAGGCTCATAAATCCAAGAGCAGCGTGCATGGCATGGAACAGACGATTGAGGTCATGGAGCAGGATTTCCACGGCTTATGCTTCGTCAATCTGGTTGACTTTGATGCATTGTGGGGACATCGCAGAAATCCGGTCGGCTATGGAGAAGAACTGGAGCGCTTTGATGAGCTGCTGGGAGTTGTTCTCAATAAGCTGCAGGAGGATGATTTATTGATCATTACTGCAGATCATGGGAATGACCCAACCTATAAGGGAACGGATCATACCAAGGAAATGGTTCCGTTTCTGGCATACAGCCCGCGTATGGAAGGACACGGACTATTGCCGGTAAGTGATACCTTTGCCATGATCGGAGCCACGATTGCGGATAATTTTGAGGTATCCATGCCGAAGAACACAATAGGAACAAGCTGTCTGAAACAATTGAAATAAGGTACTGACGAAAACACCAAAAGGTATCTGCAGAGAAGGATCGTAGGAATGAAACCGGGAATTCTGCTGCTGATACCTTTTTATTATGTATAAAAGAAACTATCCGGACAATTAAATGGCAGGGCTTTAGCTGCTGCGGACACAAAGACTACGATTTTATTCTTATGAATGCTGTTTTCTGAAAGGGCATGGGTTTTCATAGTCCGCTGTGATAAAATGTATTTAAGAAACATAGGAATCTGAGATGGAGAAGGAGGAATGCAGGGTGGATGAAATTATCATCAAGCCGCATCATTTTATAGATATCATAAAGCTGTATGGTGCCGGTATTGAACGATTTATACCGGATGAACCCATGGGACATGATTTCTATAAAGTCGCAAATGAACTTATCGATCATCCGACAATCAATGTAAAATTAACCGTCTATGATGATATATGTAGGCCGTGTAAAAAATATAACGGCAGGTGTGTTGATGCGTTGACATCCATTTCCTGATATACAGGCAAGGATGCTTATAATAGAACATTGGATGAAAAGCTTATCAGACTGTATACTTTAACTGCTGAAAAATATACAGCATTGCAGCTTTGTTCGATAATCCTTGAAAAGAAAGCGTTTATATATACTGTCTGGAATGAGGAAGAGCCTGCTTTCACACAAAACGATATGCTTTATTTGTGAAGGGGGCAAATAAATTTTTAGATGGAAAATAGAATTTGCGATAGACATACACGGTGAAATCACGATGCCGGCTCCAATCCCATAAGAGAGGATCCTGAAGGTGGAAATACAGGCTGCCTACATCAGCTGTTTTGCTGCCAGAATTGTTTTACAGCCGCATGCAGACGGGTTGGATCATTGATAATTTGAAACGGCCGCATGTGTTCTGGTAACAGCCGCTGATAAAACGGTGTGGTGAAGCGCTCGTCAATGAGTAACACGATACCGATATCACTGTGCGAGCGAATAACACGGCCGGCAGCCTGCAGTACCTTATTCATCCCCGGTACCTGATATGCGTAGGCATACCCCGTTTCGTTAACCTCGTCAAAGTGCTCACGCAGCAGCTCCTGCTGTGGATTGACCTGCGGAAGTCCTACACCGACAATGATCGTACCGATCAGCTTTTCCCCCTTCAGGTCTATTCCTTCAGAAAACATGCCGCCTAATACACAGAACAGAACATGCAGTTCTTGTGTGGTATTGAAGTGTTCAAGAAAGTGCTGCTTCTCTTCTTCCTTCATCCCGCTTTCCTGCAGGGATACGTGAATATCAGGGAACTGTTCACAAAAGGTCTGGGCAACCTGCTTCATATAGGCATAGCTTGGCAGAAAAACAATGTAATTTCCTGTTTTGGCCTGCACCGCTGCGTGAATCATAGCGGCAATCGGGTGCAGGGAGCTATCGCGGTTTCGATAGCGGGTGGAAATGGCGTCACACAGGACGATTTTACGCTTTTCTGCCGAGAATGGAGAAGGAAGAAACAGCTTTCTGGTCTTTCTTGTTCCACCCAGCAGATCGAGATAATAATCAATGGGAGAAAGCGTCGCAGAAAAGAAGACAGTGCTTCGTCCCATGGCACAGGTTTCCTTTAATGGATGTGCCGGATTCAGACAGAGCTGCTTCAGTACGATATCACTGCTCTGCTTTTCATAACAGGTGACAAAATCCTCATCATAAAACTCGGAAATCCGGTTGTAGTTTATGCATGAAAAATACAGATCGCGTAATTCTTCATCCCAGGTATCTTCATGCTCACTCTGCAGATAGATATCCATTTGTTCAATCACATCTGCCAGACGCTGCCTGATGGAAGAAATTGGATCCTTTTGGTGAATAAAATTCTGTCCTTCCTCTTCGCACTGCTTTTTTAACCGCAGGAATTCACGGTTGACAGCGCGCAGTGCCGCATGCAGCGGCTTGCGTTGCTTTGGGATATTGCGGGCAGCCGCAAGAAACGCCGACTTATTCAGCTCACAGCTGTACATGCTTCTGGCACGATCCACCAGATTGTGTGCTTCATCCACCAGAAAAATATAGTCTCCCTTTTCCATAAAAAAACGTTTCAGATACACCCGCGGATCAAATACATAGTTATAGTCACAGACAATCACATCCCCATACAGACTTGCATCAAGGCTCAGCTCAAAGGGACAGATCAAATGCTCCTTTGCTTTTTTTTCAACGGCCTCACGATCGATGAACTGTGTTTCCTGCAGCAGCTCATACAAGGCATCCTGACAGCGATCATAATAGCCCTTTGCATAGGGACATACCTCGGGGTCACAGTTGCGCACATCCTGAAAGCAGATTTTATCCTTGGCTGTGATTGCCACGCTTTTAAAGGATACCTCCTGCTTGTAAAGCAGTCGCAGAGTATCATAGGCAACTGTGGCCGTTACATTTTTCGCACACAGATAAAATACCTTTTCCGCCTTACCCTCTCCAATTGCCTTCAAAGACGGAAACAGGGTGGAAATTGTCTTTCCGATACCGGTTGGTGCGGAGGCGAACAGCTTTTCCCGATCCAGAATGGTTTTGTATACGGCGACTGCAAAGTCACGCTGTCCGCTGCGATAATCCGGAAACGGAAACTTCAGCTCCTTCAGTGTTCTGGAAGAGCTGATTTTCAAATCTCTGCTGAGTGCTGCCCACTTCACATAGCGCCGCAGCGTATCCATATAGAATGCCGCCAGCTCCTCCCGTGTTTTCTCCTCGTCAAACTGCTTGATTTCCTCGGTATCAATCTGATAATAGGTCATCTGGATGCGAATGGAGGGAGCAACGTGCTCAGCCAGATACATATGGCCATAGCAATAGGCCTGTGCGAGATGGACCATGACGGGCTCGTTCAATTCGGAAAAGGGAATCGCGGTTGTTTTGATTTCCTCAATCGTCACCTGATCGTCCTCCTTGCGAACACCATCCGCTCTGCCTTCAATTTCAAACAGGATATCATCCAGTTCACTGGACAGCTTCAGAAATACTTCGCTTTCATAGTCTCCCTGTGCAGAGCGCTGCAGCATGCGATGAATACGGCTACCCAGATTTGCCCGTTCGATGGATGGCGCTGTGGATACCAGATCACCGCCGATCCATACCGATTCTACCAGAGCGCGCACGGACATTTTGCATCGATACACACGCATCCCTCCTCCTGTATCACTTCTGTACTGTAATTTTAGTCGTTTTTCTATGATTATGCAATGCAAGTACGGTATAATATACAGGGAAAAGATAACAATTCATGGAAAAATGCTGTCTCCGTGGGGATACTGCATAGGATCTGTTCTGAAAGCCTGCAGCATCTATCAGGGATTTGCTGTGAATTGATATCATGAAAGGTGAGGAATGTGTATGAAAGAATTCATTATCAATGAAAACGATGCGGATCAGCGGGTGGATAAGTTTATACAGAAAACGATGAAGACCATGCCCAAGAGCCTGATGTATAAATATATAAGGAATAAGAAAATCAAGGTGAATCGGAAACGCTGTGAGATTTCCCAGCGACTGCAGGTGGGAGACACCATGCAGTGCTATATCCCCGAGGAGTTTTATGAAGTAGCAACCATGCGCAGCTTTCTACAGGTCCCGAATGCACTGGATGTGGTCTATGAGGATGATGCTGTTCTGCTGATCAACAAGCCCAAGGGACTTCGCGCACACAGTGACACCAGTGAGGTGCAGGATAATCTGGCAGACCGCCTGCTGCATTATCTGTATTGTAAAAAAGAATACGATCCAACCACCGAACAAAGCTTTACCCCTGCCTTGTGCCATCGTATCGACCGAAACACGCAGGGGCTGGTAATTGCGGCTAAAACAGCTGCGGCTCTTCGCTGCATGAGTGAAAAAATCGCACTTCGTCAGGTGGAAAAGAAATATCTGTGTATCGTACAGGGGAAATTGAAAAAAAAGCAGGATCATATCGTGCTGTATCATCGAAAGAATGAGCAAAATACGGCGGAGGTTATCGATCGTGAGCGGGAAGGCTATACCCGCATGGAAACAGGCTATCGTGTGTTGCAGGAGGCAGAGCGCTACTCTCTTGTTGAGGTGGAGCTGCACAGCGGTAAAAGTCATCAGATTCGAGCTCTTATGAGCTGGCTGGGACATCCTCTGCTGGGCGATGTAAAATACGGGGCGAGGAAGACAAAAGAGAAGACTTATCAGGCACTCTGTGCGTATCATGTGGCATTTCATTTTCAGGGGGATGCGTGCTGTCTGCAGTATCTCAACGGCAGAGCATTCGAGCTGCAGGATACCGATATTGAGCGGCAGTTTGCGGATATCGCAAGACCGTTTTGAAATGGTATAACGGCATGCCTTTGACTCTTTCAAAGATACGAGCCGGACGTTATCGGATAGATACGGTCCTTTGAAAATCGTAAAATAGACCGGTGTACCCACAGAACCTGTAGCATTCCCCCCATCTTCACTTGCTTCATGTAAAATCGCATGCACAAGACTTATTCTAATAGAACTTCATGCACAGATACTGGCAGGAAACAGTATGCAATAAAATGACTGGCAAAGGATCATGACCTTTATGAAAACTGCGGCCTGTGCTAGAAACGTATGTTATTTCATATATACACTGTCTGGTTGATCATTGAATCGCAGCACTGGAAATAAATACCGGATAGAATTTGAATGAAATCGCTTGCTTTTATGAAAAAGGGGTGTATAATCAGTTAAGTTGAAAATAAAAGGAGAGAGTTTATGGAATCTTATCGTTACCTGCTGGACGTGGCGCTGATTCTGCTCAGTACGAAAGTATTCGGACTGCTGACAAGAAGAATCGAAATGCCGCAGGTCGTTGGGGCGCTGGTTGCAGGACTGCTGCTGGGGCCGGCATGCTTTAATATCGTACAGGAATCGGAATTCCTGGATCATATTGCGGAAATCGGTGTTATCGTACTGATGTTCTCCGCCGGTCTGGAAACAGATATATCCGAGCTGAAGAAAAGCGGCAGAAACAGCTTTGTCATTGCCGTTATCGGTGTACTGGTTCCGCTGATTGCCGGTTATGTGCTGGCATCCTTCTTCAATACGGAGCCTACAGCATTTCTGCAGAACATGTTTATCGGCGTCATTCTGACGGCAACCTCCGTCAGTATCTCAGTGGAAACGCTGAAGGAGATGGGAAAGCTGTCCACACCGAGCGGCAATGCCATCCTTGGGGCGGCTTTGATAGATGATATTTTGGGAATTGTCGCATTGACCATCATTACCGGTATGGCGGATACATCCGTACAGCTAACAGAGGTTATGCTGAAAATCGTTGCCTTCTTCGTGCTGGCTGTTATCGTTGGTATATTTGCACGTAAGGGTATCGAAAAGCTGTTTGACCGTTATCAAAAGGTACACCGCCGCTTTTCTATTCTGAGCTTTGCCTTCTGTCTGCTGTTTGCCTATGTTGCGGAAGCCTTCTTCGGGGTTGCGGATATCACCGGTGCATTTATCGCAGGATTGATTATCAGTGGTACGAGCCGCTGCAATTATGTGCAGATGCGTATTGAAACCCTGTCTTATTTATTGATTTCCCCGGTGTTCTTTGCCAGCATTGGCTTGAAGGTTGTGCTGCCGGAAATGAGTACCAGCATTATGATATTCTCGGTACTGCTTCTGGTTCTGGCAATTCTGACAAAGATCGTTGGCTGCGGTCTGGGGGCGAAGCTGTGCCGGTATGAGAACATACAGAGTCTTCGAATCGGCATCGGCATGGTATCCCGCGGTGAGGTCGCTCTGATTGTCGCCAGCAAGGGGATGAAGGTTGGCTTGATGAATGAGGCATTTTTCGGCCCGATTATCATTATGGTTGTACTGACAACTGTGATAACCCCGATTCTGTTGAAAATTGTTTTCAAGGATCGTGAAAATGACCCGGATGTATATGCATCCTCGGAGCTGATTGAGGACTATGAGAAGATTGAACAGAATGAAAAGCTGGCACAAAAGGTGCTGGAACAGAGCTGATTGCTTCCGAAAGCTGCCAAAGCTGCGAACTATTGGATAATCACCTGATTCCAAATTGCAGGATTGCTTTCCTATATAAATATAGAGGATCACATTCATGGATTCAAATATGCAGATTTTATCCGTACAGATAAGGTCTGTTTTTTTCTTGTATTCTGCGGATATACAGCTTTAAATATTCTATGCGCAAGACATTATAGTCGCCTGTTTTTTTTGCTTATTGCAAAGCTGATATGCGTTAGGGCAGATGAGGTATGTCTTTCTGTATGGAATCACCATATAAAGAATGGTAAGTTTCGAATCGGTTGATGCCTTGTTGAAGAGGGTATGGAAAGGAAGGCCTCTTTGCAGCTGATGTGCAGTTGTGCCTCTTTCATGGTGCAGACCGTCCGCAATATGTGATAGGAGGTATTCCTTTTATGAGCAGCTGAAAAATTTAGAGAATTTATGTTTTGTTTATATTTTCCATAATTGAAATTTTCAATTATGGAATATGGAACAGCATGTACGAAGGCAGCCCTTGAACAGTATTTTAAATCAGAAACAACAACCAACAGCCGTGTACAGAAAAAGGGGTTTCAGTATCGCTTTGTTTACAAAATTTTCATAAGGTAAAAAATACACGAAAAATGGATGGAAAACCGCAATTTTTACAGGGGTTTTGCGGAACCGATTTTATAATAAAAAGGAGTGAAATCTTTGCTTGCACACCAAAATAAAAAGGTGTATACTTCTAGAAGTTTGGTGAACGGCCAAACGAATCGGTGATATAATAAGGATAAAGGAGGTGTCGTTTTTTGGAAGAAATCATTCGTAAAATCGTAGATGCCGACAAGCAGGCAAGAGCGCGTGTTGAGCAGAAACAGCAGGAACGCCACAATATCCAGAATCTGATACAGGACCAGAGTATGGAAATCAGAGAAAAGTATCGAAAGGAAACAGAAGACTGTATAGCGAAGAAGCGCGAACAGATGGATGCGGATTTGCAGAATGCTATGCAGCAGGAAGAAGCAGCCTATGAGGAATCGCTCAATGCTCTCCAGCAGAAATATGAGGAGCATAAGGAGGAGTGGGTTTCACAGATTGTAAAACGAACGCTGGCGATGTAGTTATGTGTTCGCCTGTACACGTTGGGAGGTGATGTGTATATGAGTATGGCAGAAGGTGTTATTGTGGCGAAGGCCAGAAGCATGCATGGGGAAGCGCTGAGTGAAGAAATGTATCAGGAGCTGCTGCATAAGAAAAGCGTGGCGGAAATCGCCGGTTACCTGAAGCATGAGACCTCCTATGCCGCTGCCCTGAAGGATGTGCGTGAGAACAATATTCACCGAGGTCAGCTGGAAAGTATCCTGCGACAGGAAATTTTCAAGAAAACCATGAAATTATACCGTTATGCGGATGCGGCCATGAAGCCGTATTACCGGCTGCATATGCAGCAGATTGAAATCGATTTGATTCTGTCCCGTATCCGGGTACTGATTTCCCGGGAGTATGAAGCTGCCATTGCGGAATTTCCTATCTTTCTAAAGTCGTACACCAGCTTTGATCTGCTGCGGCTGGGGAATGTTCATAGCTATGATGAGCTGCTGGATGTTTTAAAGCATACGATGTATTATGCGGTACTGCTTCCTTACCGTGTGAAAAAGGGTGAGGAAAATGATATTGACTATACAAAGATTGAAACACAGCTGCAGATGCAGCATTACACCCATACCTTTCAGGTGATTGACAAAACGCTGAAGGGAAAAAGCAGAAAAGCAGTCAAGCAGTATTTCGCAACCCAGATTGAGCTTAGCAACATTGAAAAGATTTACCGCTACAAAAAATACTTCAATGCCCGTGAGGATGTCATTCGTGAATCGCTGGTACCGGTGCATGAGCATCTGTCCGCCGCATTTGTGGAAGAGCTGATTGCACAGCCGAATGCGCGTGCATTTATCAAGCTGCTGCAAAGCAGCACGTATCGTCTGGGAATTGAGGATATGGAGAAGGATTATGTATATATCGAACACTATACCGATTCCTTTCTGTATGCATTGGCAAAGAAGAATATCTATTATTCTCTCGATGCCCCCCTGGTATATTCCAGCTATCTGTATACCGCAGAGCGTGAGCTGGAAAATATCATCAATATTATTGAAGGTGTGCGTTATCATGTATCCATTGAGGATATGGAGCGCATGCTGATCTACTAGAAAGGAGAATGTTCATGGCAATTTCAAAAATGAAACTGGTCAACATCCTTGCGGATAATGAATATCTCAACGATGTACTTTTGAAATTCGTGGAACTGGATTACTTTCATCCGGAACCGGCCAGTAAGTTTGTGGACAGTGTACACGGACTTACCACGCTGAGTGATGAAAACCCGATAACCGATGTACTGACGCATTTCAATGAGGTGCTGCAGGACATGGATATGACGCTTCCGGTGAAGGACGTAAAAAACGGTGCGTATGATCTGGAAGGCATCCGCAAGTATATTGATTCCATCCACGAGCGCTTTGAAAACGGGGCTGCAATACGCCGCGAGCTGGAGACTGTTATCCAGGAAAACCGCGATGCGCTGACGCAGGTCCGCAATATAGAAAGCATTGATTTGAATCTGGATGATCTGTTTGAATGCAAGTATATCAAGATTCGTTTCGGAAGACTGCCGATCGACAGTGTCGAAAAGCTGCAGTATTACCGCAACCGCCCGTTTGTATTCAAGTCATTCAGTACGGATGATACGTATAGCTGGTGTGTATATTTCACAACCGCGAAATACGAGGGAGATGTGGACAATATTTTCTCCTCTCTGTACTTTGAACGTATCCGTATTCCGGAATTCGTCCATGGAAATCCGATTCAGGCCAAAGAGAATCTGCAGGAGGAAATCGACAACGATCTCAAGCAGCTGCAGCATGTCAATGAAGTCATTGAAGCTCTGAAGGCGGAATGCATTGACAATTTCGCTGACATCAAGGCGGAACTGGAGTTTATAAACCATACCTTTGAAGCCAGAAAATATGTACTGGGTCTCGGTGAAAGATTTTCCATTACAGGTTTTGTGGTTGAAGAAGATGTGCCAAAATTGAAGGAATCATTCTCGAATTTGAAGGAGGTGGAAATCGAAGTCAGGCCTGCCCATAGCGACAAGCGACTTTCGCCTCCGACCAAATTAAAGAATGGGTGGTTTGCCAGGCCCTTCTCGATGTTTGTAGAAATGTATGGCACTCCCGAATATGAAGGAATCGATCCAACGCCCTTTGTAGCGTTTACGTATTCACTTCTGTTCGGTATTATGTTTGGAGACCTGGGACAGGGATTTGTTCTGATCCTGGTCGGATATCTGTTTTATAAATGGAAAGGGATGCGGCTTGGGGAAATCGGTATGCGTATCGGTATCTTCTCCAGTATCTTCGGTATTGTATACGGTTCTGTATTCGGTAACGAGGAGCTGCTGAATCCTTTGTATAAGACCGTATTTGGTCTATCTGAGAAGCCGGTTGAGGTTATGACCAGCAATTTCATTCCCGTACTGCTTGTCATGGCAGTGGGGCTGGGAGCTGTTTTAATCGTAATCAGTATCGGCATCAATCTGTATCTGCAGATCAAAAACAAAAACTACGGCGAGCTGTTCTTTTCACAGAACGGGATTGCCGGACTTGTCTTCTATATTTCCCTGGTTGGAGGAGGCGCTTATCAGCTGTTGAGCGGAGTCAGCGTCATCACCAATCCGGTATTTGCCATTGTCTTTCTGCTTGTACCGCTGGTACTGATTTTCCTGAAGGAGGCACTGGAAAGAAAAATGGAGAAAAAGGAGATGTTTCCGGATGGCTTTGGAGGCTTCTTTGTGGAAAGCTTCTTCGAGCTGTTTGAAATCTGTCTGTCCTTTATCACCAATACCATCTCCTACCTGCGTGTCGGCGGCTTCGTCCTGTCACATGCCGGTATGATGATGGCTGTTATGCTGATTATGGACATGGCCGGAGGTGCCGGATGGATCGTGATGATTCTCGGTAATATCTTCGTCATGTGTCTGGAGGGTATGATCGTCGGAATCCAGGTGCTTCGTCTGGAATTCTATGAAATGTTTTCCCGTTATTTCACGGGGAACGGTATTATGTTTAAATCACTGAATGATTAAAAGGAGGAACTATCATGTTAAACATGTTTGAACTTTTATTACCGCTTATTCTGATCGCGCTGATTTCTTTACCGCTGGTGAATGTATTCCGTGGAAAGAAGAGTGTATCCGTAGCAAAACGCCGTATGATTACGCACGTCTGCTTCTTCTTTGCAATCGTATTGGGAACAGTGTTCTTCAGTGCTACGAAGGCTTATGCTGCAGGTGCTGATGATGTCACAATGAAAATGGCCGGCTCCATCGGTCAGGGTCTGGGCTTTATCGCCGCTGCACTTGCGACCGGACTTTCCGCACTTGGTGCAGGTATCGCCGTTGCTGCCGCTGCACCTGCCGCAATCGGAGCATTCTCTGAAAATGAGAAGAACTTCGGTAAATCCATGATCTTCGTTGCCCTGGGTGAAGGTGTTGCTATCTACGGTCTTCTAATCTCTATCTTCATTATCTTCATGAAGCTGTAATACGGGTGGTGATCATTCGTGAAATTCTACCTGCTCAGTGATAACATCGATACCCAGATGGGGATGCGTCTGGCAGGGATCGAAGGGGTGGTTGTCCATGAGCGTCATGAGGTTCTGGAGGAGCTGGAGCGTGTGATGCATATGGAGGATATAGCTATCGTTTTAATGACGACAAAGCTGATCGAAACCTGCCCCGAGGTTATTTCTGAATTAAAACTGAAACAAAAGAAACCGCTGATTGTCGAGATTCCCGACCGTCATGGCTCCGCAAAGATCGGAGAGACCATTGACCGCTATGTATCCGAGGCAATCGGTGTGAAACTATGAGGTGTTTGCTATGCTAGATGACAAAATTAAATTGGAGCAGTACTTTGAGGAAGAGATAAAACGAGTTAGCGACATCGAGATTGCCGGTATTGAACAGGAAATAGATGAAATCCGAAAAAAATCCATGGAGGGCCTGGAGCTGGAAGCACAACGTGAGGCTGGACTTACCAGAGAACAGGAGCTGAAGGAAATGGCCAGCGAGCATGCCATTCGGCTAAGCAAGGCACATGAGGAAACGAATCGCAGACTTATGAAAAAACGCCGTGAGCTTACCGATGCGGTATTCAGGGTCGCAAAACAGCAGCTGAAGGAATTTGCCATCCGTAAGGATTATGTAGAGCTTTTAAAGAAAAAAGCTTCTGATCTGGCACAGCTGGGTTATGAACAGGTTGTGTTTTATGTCGCAGACAGAGATCAGGCTGTTTTGAAGGATATCTGTGAGGCGTATGGAAAGCCCTGTGAGGGGAAATGCGATGCAGATATTCTGCTTGGAGGATTTCGCATGGAATGTGAGGAAAAAGGAATCGTTGTAGATGAAACCTTTGACACCGGCATCGATGAACAGAAAGACTGGTTCTATACGAACTCCGGATTGTTTATAAAATAAATTGCATACGAAACCGTATGATTGAGGTGATAATGTGAGTGAAAATGTTATATATTCCATCAACGGTCCAGTCGTAAAGGTCCAAAATGCAGTCGACTTCTCCATGCTGGAGAAAGTATATGTCGGTCATAAACGTCTGATGGGAGAGGTGATTTCCATCAGCAAAGAGGCAACGACGATTCAGGTGTATGAATCCACAACAGGATTAAAGCCGGGAGAACCAGTCGAGCCTACGGGCAGTCCGATTTCTGTAACATTGGGGCCTGGTATCCTGCGTAATATCTTTGACGGCATTGAACGTCCGTTGAAGGAAATCGCAAAGGAATCCGGAGCCTTTATTGCGACCGGAAGCGATGTGGCACCGCTGGATGAAGAGGTCTTATGGGATGTAACGGTAAAGGTTTCTGTAGGGGATGAGGTTGTTCCCGGGCAGATTTTTGCGACGCTTCCGGAAACGGATCTGATCGAGCATCGCTGCATGATTCCGCCAACCCTGTATGGAACGGTTGTGGAAGCGGCAGAGAACGGAACATACAGCATCAATCAATGCATCCTGAAGGTGAAGGATGAAAAGGATAAGCTTCATGAGCTGACACTGGTACAGAAATGGCCGATCAAAACGGCACGTCCTGTAGCGGAACGATTACCGATCAGTGTGCCTTTGATTACCGGACAGCGTATTTTTGATACCCTGTTCCCGATTGCCAAGGGTGGTACGGCAGCGATTCCGGGCGGCTTTGGTACCGGAAAGACCATGACGCAGCATCAGCTGGCGAAGTGGTGTGATGCCGATATCATTGTCTATGTCGGCTGCGGTGAGCGTGGAAACGAGATGACGCAGGTTCTGGAGGAATTCTCCGAGCTGATCGACCCGAAATCCAATCGCCCGCTGACGGATCGTACCGTACTGATCGCCAACACATCCAACATGCCGGTTGCGGCACGTGAGGCGAGTATTTATACCGGTCTGACACTGGCAGAGTATTATCGTGACATGGGTTATCATGTTGCCATCATGGCAGACTCCACATCACGCTGGGCGGAGGCGCTTCGTGAAATCAGTGGACGTCTGGAGGAAATGCCGGCCGAGGAAGGCTTTCCGGCTTATCTGCCAAGTCGTATCTCACAGTTCTATGAGCGTGCCGGCTATATGAAGACACTGAATGATCAGGTGGGATCGGTATCCATCATCGGTGCCGTATCACCGCAGGGGTCTGATTTCTCTGAGCCGGTAACTCAGAACACCAAGCGATTTGTGCGCTGCTTCTGGGCGCTGGACAAACAGTTGGCCTATGCGCGTCATTATTTTGCCATCAACTGGACGGAAAGCTATTCCGAATATGTGACAGACTTAACGAAATGGTACAATAAAAATGTGGATATGCGCTTTCTGCGCAGCCGTCAGGAAATTATGAGTCTGCTGGCAGAGGAAGCGAAGCTGATGGAAATCGTAAAACTGATCGGCAGCGATGTGTTACCGGAGGATCAGAAGCTGGTTATCGAAATCTGCAAGGTCATCCGGGTAGGATATCTGCAGCAGAATGCGTTCCATAAGGATGATACGTATGTACCTTTACAAAAACAAATGAAAATGATGGATGTTATTCTGTATTTATATAAGAAATGCAAGGATCTGGTAGCACAGGGGAAACCGATGAGTCAGGTTGTGGCTTCCGGTATTTTCGACAAGGTTACCAAAATGAAATACGATGTGCCGAATGACCACATCGAGCTGCTGGATGATTACTTCCGACAGATTGATGCGGCTGTCTCACAGGTTGCGTAAGGAGGAAAGTGCATGAGTCTTCAATATGTAGGATTAAGTGAAATTAACGGACCTCTTGTCTTCCTGGATAACGTGGAAAACGCCAGCTATGAAGAGATGGTGGAAATCAAGTGCGGAGATGGAACGACACGTCTGGGAAGAGTGGTTCAGCTGGAGGGCAGGAAAGCTGCCATTCAGGTGTTTGAGGGAACCAATGGAATCTCCCTGAAAAACACAAAAACAAAATTTACAGGAAAGCCGATGGAGCTGGCGTTGTCACGCGAGATGCTGGGGCGAACCTTTAACGGAAGCGGACAGCCCATCGACGGGCTGGGAGAAATCTATGCCGAGAAAAGTGCGGATATCAACGGACAGCCGCTGAATCCGGTTTCCCGTGTATATCCGCGAAACTATATCAATACCGGTATTTCCAGTATTGATGCCTTAACGACGCTGATTCGCGGGCAGAAGCTGCCGATCTTCTCCGGATCCGGTATGCCGCACAATGAGCTGGCTGTTCAGCTTGTTAAGCAGGCGAAGATATCGGAAGGGGATGGTAAGAACTTCTGTATCGTTTTTGCAGCCATGGGTGTGAAAAATGACGTTGCGGATTATTTCAAACGCTCCTTTGAGGAAGCAGGGGTTATGGAAAAGGTTGTTATGTTCATCAATCTTTCCAATGACCCGATCATTGAGCGTACGCTGACACCGCGTTGTGCCTTAACCGCTGCAGAGTATCTGGCGTATGAGCAGGATATGCATGTACTGGTTATTCTGACAGATATCACCTCCTATTGCGAGGCGCTTCGTGAATTCTCCAGCAGTAAGGGGGAGATTCCGGGACGTAAAGGATATCCGGGATATCTGTACTCTGATTTGGCTTCGCTGTATGAAAGAGCAGGGATTGTCAAGGGTGCCGGAGGGTCTGTAACACAGATTCCGATTCTGACCATGCCCAATGATGATATTACCCATCCGATTCCTGACCTTACCGGTTATATTACCGAAGGGCAGATTGTACTGGATCGTAATCTGAACCAGATGGGTGTTTATCCGCCGGTTGGTGTTCTGCCTTCTTTGTCACGTCTGATGAAGGATGGCATCGGTGAAGGCTTTACAAGAAAGGATCATTCAGATGTTTCCAACCAGCTGTTCGCAGCCTATGCGAAGGTGCAGGATGCCAGAAGTCTGGCTTCTGTTATCGGTGAGGATGAGCTGAGTGATGTCGACAAGCAGTATATGTCCTTTGGTACGTTATTTGAGGAGCATTTCCTGAATCAGGGATTTGATGATAACCGCAGTATTGAAGAAACGCTGGATCTGGGCTGGGATCTGCTCAGTGTCCTGCCGCGTGCAGAGCTTGACCGTGTAGACAACGAGGTTCTTGAAGTGTACTACGATCATGAACGTGCGGTGAAACGCTTTGGCCTGAAGAGTGGGCCTATCATCAAGGAACTGGCATCTCAGGGTAACTGATTATGGCCAATAAACAGGTGTTTCCTACCAAAGGAAATCTGATTGCGACAAAGAAATCAAATGATCTGGCTCATATGGGCTATGAGCTGATGGATCGGAAACGGAATATCCTGACGCGTGAAATGATGTCGCTTATGGATGATGTAAAGCTGCTGCGTGATAAGATTACAATTACGTATCAGAAGGCGTACTATGCCCTGCAGCAGGCGAATATGTCTCTGGGAGTCATCAGTGATCTGGTAGAGGCAGTGCCGGTGGATACCGGTATTCATATCAGTTATCGAAGCGTCATGGGTGTGGAGATTCCAAAGATTCAATATGATAAGCAGGAGTATAAGCTGACATACGGCTTGGATCATGCGAATTCCAAGCTGGATTATGCTTACCGCTGTTTCTATAAGGTTAAGGAAATGACAGTGATTCTGGCAGAGGTGGAGAACAGTGTCTATCGGCTTGCGAATGCAATCCGCAAGGCGCAGAAGCGTGCCAATGCTCTGAAGAACATCGTAATTCCGGATTTTGAACATAATATCAAGTTCATAACGGATGCACTTGAGGAAAAGGAGCGGGAGGAGTTTTCCCGTCAGAAGGTCATCAAGGCAACCAAGGATCGAAGAAAAGCTGAAGAGTCCGCAACTCAATGTCATCAACTTAAGGTATCTTGACAAAAAAAGAGTATTCAGTATAGAGAACAATCAATATGTTCCTATAGAGGATACTTTTTTTTGAAAAATAAGTGCGCAAAAAAACACGAATTTGGCACTATCATACTATTTCACACTACATCAATAAGAATAACGATAAGTCATTCTATGTTTATTCAATCGCTTTTTCTGTCTGCTATATATGCTATTTCTGTCTTGGCGTATTGGACAGAGATGACGCATCATCTCTTTATCCATTTTTACTGATGCTTTTTTGGCTAGCTTTGGATGATCATAATACACAAATATCTTCAGTAGATAGTGTTTCAATTTTCCACTAGCATAATTTCTATTAAATGCCATCTCATATTTATATCTTTCCTGTTGTATGGTACTTAAGTTTTCTTTTGAACATACGATATCAGATACAGCATTGTATACTAATGCACATGCGTATATATCCTGCTTTATCAATTGTTCCCGATAACCTGAGAATTCTTCCATCTTTAATTGTGACTTCATGGAGCGATAGCAGGTTTCTATGTCCCAGCGCAGATGATACAGTTCCTTCATACTTTCTGTATCAAAATCAGTTTCAGAAAGATTTGTCAATAATATCTCTGTAGCTGTTCTTCCGTCATTGAGTACGATTTGGAATTTCACAAAACGTAAATGGTAGGTAGTATTCATAAGTTTTATCCGAAATGATCTATCCTCACGGAAGTGATTACTCCGCAATCTATCATATATGACATCAATCCATTTATCATCTTCATCATCACGAAGTTCTTCACATTCCCTTTTAAAATCATTTGCTTTTAATCGAAAGACAAAATATTGACCGCTTTCTAACATCTGATCGATCAGCTTAATAGAAGGATATCCTCTGTCAAATATACAAACCATTTTTGATCCTTGAGGTAAGATATCTCGTGCATAACCCAAATGATCTTCTGCGCTTGATTTCTCACTGTATTTATACGAATTTATAGATATATCTATAATACATTTATTAATGACATCAAAAATACTGGAAGCAGAACCCATCACAGGATCATTATCACCATCGTGCAATTTTGTTTTCCAAACCTCTTTATTATCTCTCCATTTAGGTATCAAAAAATCGCTTCCAGCAATCGCCATAATATAATAATCATTTAATTTTAATAATTTCTTTTCTGCATATACATCTCTGTTGATATCATGGAGAATTGTACGAAGGGCATCAGGGTTAAATTTCATCCGCGCATTAAAATAACCTGTTTGAGATATTTCTATATTTTCATCAACTTGTTCAATGAAATCAGAAATTTCATTCTTCTGTGATTTTCCGGTTGTGGCAAGCATCTGCATAAAGATATGAGGCAAAAGGATTTTTCTCTTTCTCGTATAAGCATTTTGATTATTTCCACGGATAATATCAATATATTCAGTATCGAGCAGAAAAGCGGTTCTATGAATCCTGTTTAGATAAGATTTTTCACACGACATCATAAGGACTCCTCCGGATAAACCAATAATGGTTTATTCTTAGCATAAGCAGCTTTAAGATAAGGGATCTGATCAAAAGTGACTTCTCCAAGATAAGCAACAGTCTCCTGAGAAACTTTTGTACCATTTCTAGTAGATTTCACAATACTGGCATAGATTTTGGATCCTTTTTTCCAAGTTCTCACATACATAACAGCACCATCATACACACTACAAATCAATTGAGATATATATTAAATAATGTGTAATCATCCTTTCATTTCACACTACAATTATAGCATAATTAAAGGTGAAATAGATACCCATTTTAGGTAATCATTTCACCTTTTTTCGTTTTCTATACAATAAACCACACATTTGTCAAGATACCTTAAGTTGATGACATTGAGTCCGCAACTTAGCGGCTCTTTTTTTTGATGCTGTGCTATACTAGAGATAGAGATAGAGATAGAGATAGAGGTATAAGGAAACGTGTTCATGTAAAGGAGAGGAATATATGGTAAAGGCTACGTATCGGACAATACAGGACTATGTACAGGGATGTGACGAGGAGTATCGCGCCCGCATACAGGACATACTTTCAATATGCAGAGAGCTGGTGCCGGATGCAGAGGAGAAAATCAGCTGGGGATTGCCAACATTTCTGTATCATGGGTATCTGGTGCAGGTGGGGCAGTGCAAGGGCTATATCGGCTTCTATCCGGGGAATGATGCTATTCGTGAATTTCAGGAGGAGCTTGCTTCCTATAAATGTACTAAAACGGCAATTCATCTGCCGCTGCATGAAAAACTGCCGCTTGCTTTGATTCGCAGAATACTGATTTTTTGTAAAGAATATAATGAGACACACGATTAATCCTGCAAAAGAGGAGTGAAAGCAATCGGAGAAAAAGGCACAAGTCCTTTATTTATAAGGCTATTTTGCATCTGTATAAAAAAAACGAAAAAAATTCAAAAAAAGTCTTGCATAAATGGTCTTTCTGTTGTATTATATATGAGCGCTGATGAGAACAGCGTGAAGATAGAAAACGAAAAACGATGCGCCCATAGCTCAACTGGATAGAGCGTTTGACTACGGATCAAAAGGTTGTGGGTTCGATTCCTGCTGGGCGCGCCATTTATTTCGGGATGTAGCACAGCTTGGTAGTGCACTTGATTTGGGATCAAGGGGTCGCAGGTTCAAATCCTGTCATCCCGACCATTGTAAAATTGTAAACACGGCTGGGTAGCTTAGTTGGCTAGAGCATCCGGTTCATACCCGGAAGGTCGCGAGTTCGAGTCTCGCCCCCGCCACCAATTTTGCTAATTGGACCCTTAGCTCAGTTGGTCAGAGCATCCGGCTCATAACCGGTGGGTCGTAGGTTCGAGTCCTACAGGGTCCACCATTATGTTACCGAACATCTGGAGGAATACCCAAGTGGTTGAAGGGTCCGGTCTTGAAAACCGGTAGGTCGGGAAACTGGCGCCTGGGTTCGAATCCCAGTTCCTCCGCCATTTAAATCTTCAACAAAAAAAAGAATAGCTCATTAAACATCGCGGGGTAGAGCAGCCTGGTAGCTCGTCGGGCTCATAACCCGGAGGTCGTTGGTTCAAATCCTTCCCCCGCAACCAAATGGTCCCGTAGCTCAGTCGGTAGAGCAATGGACTGAAAATCCATGTGTCGTTGGTTCGATTCCGACCGGGACCACCATTTAAGAAAACAAGCCTTTAGATAAAGAAAACCCTTTATTTAAAGGCTTTTTTTATGTTTTGCTGCATTGCTTGTTATGACGAAAAACACCAAAATGACGAAAACATGACGAAAAAATCTACTTTTTTATATTCTGATTAGGTGCTATACTGATATTAGAGATAGGAAAGAGGGTGTGTTTCATGGCTGTTGAAAAGAGAAACGGTAAGTGGTATATACGTGGTAAAGTGAAATTGGAGGATGGGAGCTTCAAAGACTATCATCGTGTGGCAAGAGGCTGCAAGCTAAAAAAAGAAGCTATGAAAATTGAGGATAGCTTCCTAGCTAAGTACAATGAGGATCTGGAACAGATGCGGGCTTCCAATATCACATTCAAAGAGCTTACTGAAATGTATTTACGGGAAAAGCAAGGAAGTACGAAATCAAGCACGCTTGCCACTGATAAATACATGTTTGACCAGATGAATGAGCTATATGATAAGAGAATCAACCTGATCAGAAGCAAAACGATAAAAGATTTCATCGAAAGCTACAACACTCCAGAATACAAACTGTCGTATGTTAACAAGATGAGAACGTATCTGAATAAGCTTTTCAGCTTTGCTGTTAAACAGAATCTTATTGAGCGTAACCCTGTTTCTTCTATCCCCAATTTTAAGCGCCCTGACGAGTTGAAAGAAGAAATGCAGTTCTACACTCCTGACGAGTGGAAACGCTTTGTACAGGCATTTCCTAAGGACGACATCATGTATTATACGATCTGCTGCACTCTGTATTATATGGGGATGCGTCGTGGTGAAGTGCTCGCCCTGAATAGAAAAGACGATGTGGATATCGTGAAGGGGACGATACGCGTCAATAAGACTGTTTCTCAGTACGTGAGTGGTCAGAGGTATGTAGTAACACCTCCTAAAACCAAAAACTCTTACAGGGTCATAAAAATGCCGGAGGAGGAGCTTCAGATTATGAAGAAATATCTTGAATGGTATGATTCATGCCCTGGAGCGTCTGCGGATGGCTTTCTGTTTGGTATGGATCAGCCGATTATTCCGAAGCTGCTTAATAAAAGATTTCACAGAGTGGCTGATGCTGCAGGGCTGCCGCAGATTCGTATTCATGACCTTAGACACTCCCATGCCACGCTTTTGATTAACCACGGGGCAAATATCAAGGCCATTGCAGATCGCCTCGGAAACACAGTAGAAGAGGTGCTGAAAACCTATTCTCACCTGTTCAATGAAACAGAAGATGCTATGATTCAAATCATCAATAATGTATTCAAAAAATAGGACAGCTCTTTGTAGGGCTGTCTTTTATTGTTGTGAATCATTTTGATATTCAGGAAAACCAATAATTGCTCCATCAACTATTTTCCAAGGGCCTAAATCCCACGATATTCTTATTATTGGTGATTCATCCACAAGATTAAAGTTTTTTATAATGGTTTTTGTGTAATCAGATATAAAAATATCATAAATTTGAAAAGGAAGTTTATTAATTAATGTAAATAAATAATCAATGTCATAGATAGATTGTTTCTTCTCACTTATCGATTTATTGTATAGTGGCTGAATATGTGCATAATATATGAAACTACCATCAAAAGAAGCTTCTTTATGCATTCCTAAACTTAATTTTATCAAACGATTGTCATATTTAGAGGTCACTCTGAAATAAATAAGGGCATCAGAACGTCGTGCATTGTCCTCTGAAAGATCGGGATCATTTTCTATTTTTTCTATTTGTATTTCATAAGGAGTGTGCCTTATGAATTGATCAGGAGTTATTTCTAGGTATGTGCATAAAGAATTTAATGTATCAAATTGAATTCCTTTTGCATTATTTAAAGCAAGTGAAGTTAGAGTAGTACGTGATATTCCTGTGGCTTTTGACACTTGCGATATCTTTAGATTCCTTTCAGCTAAAAGTACTGATAAATTACATGCGATCATCTTAAACCTACCACCTTTCTATTCATATTGTACAATATATTGAACAATATAGCAACTTTTTTTATTTTATTTTGTTGACATGATATAAAATAGTGCTATAATGTCAATGTGTCTAATGGCGCAAAACGTTCAGATGTTTGGACAGTTTGTAAAGACAGGGGGTGGTTGAATGATTGATAACACACTGGCAATCAGGATGGCAGAGCGTTTGGAAAACATCACTACTGTATGTAAGAATACAGGAATATCAAGAACAACGCTTACCAGCATATACCACAAACGATGTAAGAGTATCTCAAATGATACACTTGAAACTTTGTGTGATTACTTTGATTGTGATATTGGTGATTTATTAGTAATCAAAAAGAAAAGCACTCACTGATCCGGCAAGATTAGTAATGAGTGCACACAAACACAACCTGCAAGAGGTTATATATATAATACCACAGAAACTTGGTTTTATACAACCTCTCGTAAGGATATCGTATCTAAAAATATCTAAAACAGGAGGTTTTTATAATGAAAAAGAACGCATTACAAGTATTATCAGAGCAGGAATTACTGGGAAAGAAATTTAAAATCTATGGTACATATGAAGAACCGTTGTTTCTGGCAAAGGATGTTGCTGAATGGATTGGGCACTCACAAGTATCTAAAATGCTTGACGCTGTCGATGATGAAGAAAAGCTGATGGGAACATTATTCCTATCAGGTCAGAAAAGAAATCTATGGATGCTAAAAGAGAATGGCGTTTATGAGGTCATTATGCAAAGCAGGAAACCTATAGCTAAGACTGTAAAGAAACAGTTTAAAGCAATCCTACATTCTGTGCGTGTACACGGCGGTTATCTTGCAGGGCAGGAAACTATGACAACTGAGCAAATCATGGCACAAAGTCTTTTAGCAGCACAATCAATCATTGATGAAAAGAATAAGCTTATTGCTGAATTAGAGCCTAAAGGTGCGTATTATGACAAAATTCTGAGATGTAAAGGCCTTATCAATACTACGGTCATTGCGAAGGATTACGGCATGAGCGCAAAGTCTTTCAATAAAATGCTGCATGAGTATGGAATTCAGTATAAACAAGGCCGGCAGTGGCTTCTATATGCTAAATACCAAAACAAGGGATATACTGGCTCTCAGACAACAGATATTGAAAACGAAGGTGATTCTTTTGCAGTCATTGATACGAAGTGGACACAGAAAGGGAGAGCATTCCTGTACTGTTTCCTGAAGAAACAAGGTATCGTTCCTACAATGGAACGCCTGGATCTGTTTCCAGGCATAGAGCCTAGTCAGCAGGCAGCTGCATAGCGGTGAGGGTACAGAGGTATGATGTTCAATTACAATTTGCTTAACAACCGCATCGCCCAGGTATGCGGATCACAGCAAGAGTTCGCAAGAAGATTAGGAATTAGTTTTGAAGAACTGCAGGAAAAACTTGTTAGTGGTGCAGGCTTGTATACGGATGATATGAAAAAAGGAATTGACATTTTATCAATTCCAATGAATGAAGCAGAGAGATATTTTTTCAATAAAGGGGTATGATTTAAGCCCTTTTTTTATATCTTCCGGCAAAAAATTTAATTGAATCAAGTAACTGCTCTTTAAATTCGCTTATATCCTTTTCTGACATTTCATTTAAATCATATTGCCCAAATTGTTGAACTATATTATTTCTAATAAGCGTATCTATGATTTCAGAAATATCCTCGCCTATATAATTAGGGTCGCCCATTCTTTTTGTTCGCTCTATCAAATCTGAAACGTTTATATGAAAATAGTCTTTTAATGTATATACATCAGCCATTATGGGGGATGTCTGACCATGAATCCACCTATAAATTTTAGCTGAATCTAAATTAGTTTTTTCAGCTAATTCGGTAATTGATATATTATCGCGATCCATGTAATATTGCAAATTCAACGCGAAGGTAGTAATAATCTCGCTTTCGCTTTCCCTTGATATTTCCCATCCCATCAGTTTTGCGGGGGTGGTGTCAAGATATTTTGCAAGTAGCTCTATTTTATCAGAAGGTATGTTAGAAATTTTTCCACTTTCATATCTCTGTATAGTTTGCTTGCTAGTTCCAACTTTTTCAGCTAACTCTTCGAGAGTCATATTCTTTTTTTTCCTAAGACTTTTTATGTTCGTGCTGAGTAAGGTTTTCATTTTTTCTGACCTCCTAGCTAAAGTATAACATAAATCACTCAATATGCAACATAAAAATCTTGACATGTCACTTGATAGGTGATAACATGAAGTCACCCAATCGGTGACAGGAGGTGAAGAGATGATTGATACAGCGAGATTGAAAGGGAGAATTGCTGAAAAAGGTCTTTCACAGCGCAAGGTAGCAAAATGTATTGGTATTACTGAGAAAACATTTTATGCAAAAATGAAGGCTGGAGTATTTGGTAGTGATGAAATCGAAAAAATGATAGACATATTAGAAATTAGAGATCCTGCCAGTATTTTTTTTGTTGGTTCGGTCACTGGATGGGTGACTTTGGAGCGATTAGAAAGTGAGGTGAGAATATGAGAATTGAAGAATGGAATGGCTATAAGATTAGATTCGTTGAGAAAGATGGCGAGTGGTGGGCGGTACTCAAAGACGTTTGCGATGCATTGGAACTGAAAACTTGGAAAGTAAAACAAAGACTTGAAAAGGACCTACTTTTAAAGTATACCCTTGAAACTAATGGTGGTGTTCAAGAAATGCTTATCATAAATGAATTTGGAATTTATGATACGGTGTTTCAATCCCGGAAGAAAGAGGCGGTTGAATTTAGGTATTGGGTCTATGAAGCAATAAAGTCAATGCGCTTTGCGATTGGTCTTGAAGGCTTCCAAGTATTTAGAATGCTTGATAAAGAACACCAAAAAGAAGCTATGGCGAAGCTTAATTGTAATCTGAGAAATCCTGTGAGAGTTGACTTCATAAAGGCGAACACAATAGCAAACAAAGCGGTATCTAATAAGCATGGTTATTCTAAAATGCTTAAGAAGGGCACTATGTCTCCTCAAATGCTTGTTGATCGTGAACCCATTCTAGAGGATACTGTTGAACTCATATCTGTCAATGAAAAATTTGGATTAGGAATTTCAGTAAGTAAAGCGGTTTATCAAAAGTACAGCTCATAGAAAGGAGGCCCAGAAATGGCAGAACTAGAAATTAAAAAAGTGGACTTCTATGATTCAGAACTAATAGGAGTTCAAGAAGCGGCTACAGGTAAAGTGTTTACCGCAATCAACAACGTTTTAAAAGGTATCGGATTTGATGACAGGCAAATCGAGCATCAAAGAAACAAATGGAAGGAAGACGAAGCGGTATCCAAAGGGGTACAAAAATTTTCGTACCCCTCAGAAGGTGGCACGCAAGAAGCATATTGTATCGACATTATGAAACTTCCTCTTGCATTGGCTAAAATCAACATCACACCAAAAATCAAGAAAGAGAACCCGCGATTAGCAGAAATGCTTGAATTGTACCAAGACAAATGCGCTGAGGTATTGGCTAAGTCTTTCTTTAGAAAGCAAACAGATTTTATTAAATCTTACTCAACTAAAGCCACATCGGTTGGAGAATTAGCAAATCTGATGAAAGAGTGGGGGAGAGCGTTGCGTGATGCAAACGGAGATCCTGAAAAGATTGTAGAATTGTATGAAAAACTTAATCGTCAATTAGGCATGGATATTCCATCTGATTTACTGGGCAAGAAGAAAAAGAAGAACCAGCAATTAGCATATGCACTAATCCCTATGGACTTTGAGTAGGTTGGGGTAACGAATTGTTCCCGCACAGATTTAGCAAGAACAGATAAAACAAAGAGTTGATTGAATAAGGACCACCTTTCAAAGGTGCCCCTTGATACTGCTGGCGGATAGAAAATTTTGCATAACGTGTGACGATGAGATTTTAACAAAAGAAGAGAAATGCGAAGCATAGGAGGTATTGAATGGAAGAACTAATCAAAGTACAACACGACAACGACCGTATAACGGTACTGGCAAGAGATTTACATGGATTCTTGGAGATTGAAAGTAATTTCACAACATGGTTCAGGCGTATGTGCGAATATGGATTTGAGGAAGCAAAAGACTTTGTTCCATTTTTGGAAGAAAGTACAGGAGGTCGAACGGCTACTGATTATCAGATTACTATTGAAATGGCGAAAGAAATCGCTATGATTCAGCGTAACGAAAAAGGCAAACAGGCAAGACAGTATTTCATTCAACTGGAAAATGATCGGAACAGCCCGCAGAAAGTTATGGCAAGGGCTCTACAGATGTCACAAAGAGAATTACAGATATTGAGAACAGAAAACGAGGAAATGAAACCTCTGGCATTGTTCGCAAGTGCTGTAAAAACGAGTGACGATAGTATTCTGATTGGACAATTAGCTAAGCTTATAAAGCAGAATGGTCGTGATATGGGACAGAATAGATTATTCGCTTGGATGAGAGAGGAAGGATATCTTTGCTCAAAAGGTGAGAATTACAACATGCCAACACAGAAGTCTATGGATTTAGGCCTCATGGAAATTAAAGAGCGGACAGTCAACAATCCGGATGGCAGTTGAGAATCACTAAAACAACAAAGATTACCGGAAAAGGACAGATTTACTTTGTCAATAAATTATGCGGTGGATTCAATACATAGAAAGGAGGACTATAAATGGCAGAACAAAGTATTTTAACATTCGACGGTGTTCACTGCTATCTTGAAGCAGATGGAACAGCATATTTGAAATTAGAGGATGTAGCGAGGGGGCTTGGATTTGTAGATAAATCTAAAAGCGCCACGAATGGCGCTCAACTTGAAAAAGTTAGATGGTCAAGAGTAAGAAAGTATTTACAGGAATTAAATGCACCTACATGTGGGGACACCGACTACATTCCAGAACAGGTGTTCTATATGCTAGCTATGAAGGCAAACAATGAAGCTGCAAAGGAATTTCAAAGAAAGATTGCTTATGAAATTATTCCGGAGATCAGAAAAACAGGTTGTTATTCAAATACAGAAAACGGCATCATTCCTATGGGAAATTTGTCTACTGAAATGCAAGCACTTCTTATGCATGATAGGAAACTTGTTGAGCAGGATAAACGGATTGCTGTATTGGAAGATAATACATTGATAAGCACTCGACAGCGCCGCAAAATCAGAAATGCTATTCACAGTGCCGTTGCATCTGCATGTGGCGGAATAAAGACTGCCGCATATAAAGAAAACAGCAAAAGAGTGTATAAAGCTGTATACAACTTCTTATACGATCACTACGACATTTCAGAATATGCTGATATTCCTAAGGTCAAATATAATGAAGCTTTATCGCTGATTGAAAATTGGTATCCAAGCTACGACCTGCAGCTGAGCATTGATATATCCAATAACTGCAAACAGCAGAAAATGGATCTGGATGAAGATTAGTTTCTGGTGTCATTGTGGAAAAACTCTTTTACAGCAATAAGGATATCAGAGAGCTTTATGAGATCAGCGAAGCACAGGCCTATCGTCATATGCGACGAATGAAGGAAATCTATGAGATTGATGAGAACCGGTTGCCCCGAAGAGGTGTGCTGCCAGTCGCAATCGTAAAAGACTACTTCCATCAGGGCAAAAAGAAAAAGGATGCTCAGTGACGGCAATCACCAAACATCCGGAGGAGGTTCCTCCATAGCTTATCACAGCTATATTATACCAAGGGACCTCCTGGATATTCAAGGAGGAAATGGAAAATGAATATAAAAATGCGTATTTTGGCCGATATCATATGCATTTCAGCATGTGTATACTGTATCGCCTATTATACAAAGTGTCTGATTAGACATGAGAATCCACTTCTCGAGGAGGTGGAAGAATGAGTCAATTTAATAAAGGGCTGCCTAGTCAACAATCATGCGTTGACATTGAAATGGCCGTATTAGAATCAATGCTTTATGAAATCTGGGAGTGTGCAAAAGCAGGCTACGAAGCTGCTAAAGCATTTATGAAATCGTATTTGCGTATTGAGTATGTAAACATGGAGCTCTCCTTTAATGATGGGAAGGCGATAGCATATGAGAGATACAGCGAAATCAAATCTGCAATGCAGAATGTTATAAGACGATGCATACATGAGAAATCATTGCATCAGGAGGTACTACATGACTAGAAATGAGGTGCTTGATAAGCTGCTTTCCAAGTACGGTAAGTATGGTTATACTCGTTTGAAAATTAGTGGGCTTATCAAAGATGGCGAGAAACACGGATTCTCTTACACAATGATTTACAACGGTTTAAGAATGGCGTTTTCCAATGTAACTGGTGAACATGAATATTTCAGCCTGCAGGACATGATGGAAATCACCGGGGAAACACAGGATGAACTAATCGCGAGAATTGAGGATTCAAGAGAAGAATTACGAAAAAATGGAGAAGACCCGGATGATTATTTTGTTCAGGTGACTCCTAAGGAGCTGCGATCATGAAGAAAATTGAAATACTTGACTTAGAGGATGAAATCATTACTTTGAAAATGTCCATATCGCTTTTAATGGTAGTGAAGGATGGCATCAAAGGCTATTTATACAATAACGAGGAAACTATTGACGAAGCCCTTTATTCAGTTTTGAATATCCAGCGCGATGCGCTTGATCGTCTAAGAAACAAATATCAAGAGTTGATTATGGAGGTGCCCAATGCAAAATATTGATGATGTCATTATTGAACTTCCAGAATACAATGAGAAAATCAAGCAGCAGTTCAAAGCGACGAGTGAATTTATTAGAAATCTACCTTTAACACGAGAGCAGAATGACGAACTTGTATATCGCCTTGCTGACGATGTTAGAGCAGCAAGAGAGGATGGTTTTGCTTGTGCTATCTGTAAACTGATTGAATCAGAAGCATCTACAAACTTATCTGACGATGCAAAGGTAGAGAACCTCAACAATGGCTTACGCAAATATGCAGCTAAAGTTAAGGCTCATGTCTTACCCGAAAACGATTGCACGCTGGATGAAGCACTGGAGATTTTAGATGGTGCTATGGATCCAATGGATATATTTGACCTTGCCTTTTACTTGGGTTATGGAAAAGCTATGGGGATTCCGGAAACAGAAGGGAGTTATCAGGCATGACGAATGAGCAGATAAACGCATTGAATGAAAGTATCGCAAAAGCAAGGACTACAAGCCAGCTACCAGAGAAGACCGTATCAAGTGGATCAACAGAACGATGCTTGAATTATCTGATGGCGATTTGAAAGAATTGTATGACATATCATTACAGATGCAGATGAAAGGATGGAAGGTATGACAATCAAGCATAGAAGAAAAGAGTTCGGTATCTCTAGAAAATCAATGGCTAAATTATTGGGTATCACTAGGAAGCAGTACAAAGCGTTGGAAGAAAATACTGGTGAATTTGAAATCGCTACTATCACACAAATCTGTCTGATTTTTAATATTGAAAATGTTTTAGATATTGAGCGAAAGAACACATATCCGATTTTAAAAAGAAAACGACTCATTCAGGGGCTTTCCCTGCGCGATACAGCGCATAAAGTGGGAGTGAATGTATTTACCTATTGGATGGTAGAACGCTACTGTAGAAGGCTGGATGATGCGACACTAGAAAGAATTGCAGAATTGTTAGCACCGGAAGCAGAGTTTTCAGCATTTAAGGAGGCATTCTTATGTATAGAGTAAGTGAAAGCATAGCTAAAGTCGGCTCAGAGTTCCTATTGGATATCATGAGCTGCGAAACACCAATCTATTTTCTGTATTATAACGGGAGCATGTGGCTTCCTTTGGAATGTGTCGTATTGGCGATTACTAACGAACAAATGATGGTACGGTATGAAACACGTCCAGGATGGCCCGAAACAGACTCACAGCAAGGCGTTAAGATGCACTGGATAGAAATATCCGATTATAACGTAAACTGGTTCACAAACGGTGAGGAAGCGGAATTTGAATCAGATGAAAGAAACGACATCATCAGGGAGGGAAAGAGAAATGAAGCTTAATTTAGACTACAGCAATAACACTGTGCGTATCGGCGTGGAATTATTTGACGATGGTACAAAATACGAACAGGGATACAGCATTAAAGCAGGCAAGGATATTCATATCGACTTTGCTACAGACTTCATGGCTGACTTATACGGCCGTGAGGATATGTATGCGAAAACGGTAGAGATAGCTACGAAGATGGAAGAGAACATAAACACTCTGGTTCACCATCTGGCAGAAATGCAAGCAGAAGAAAAGCATATCAAATACGCGCTTTCACAGGAGTAATAGATGGCAGAAACAAAACGATACTACTGGATAAAATTAAAGGAAGACTTCTTTCAGGATGATGCTATTTCATGGATAGAAGAGCAAAAAGATGGAAAAGAATGCTGCCTGTTTTATCTCAAATTATGTCTAAAATCATTACGAAATCAAGGGGTGCTTGTCCGTTATATTGGTGACTCACTAATACCGTATGATGAGAAGAAATTAGCAGAAATTACAAGCACTCGGTTGCATATTGTAAAAAAATCTATCAAATTGTTGTCAGAAGCTGGTCTAATCACTGTCATGGATACAAGAGAAATTCAAATCAAAGAGTTTAAAAATCTAGTCGATAGAAAACTCCTTTTGAAAAGGTGATGCATTATGGAAAACGGATCCTATGTATACCTGTTCCGTAAATTTGGACGATGTGAATGGTATACAGATGTGTCGGCAAAAGTATTGTTCATCCACTGCCTTATAAAGGCGAATTGGAGGGATAAAGAGAGTCATGGCACACTGATAAAACGTGGCACATTTTTAACATCGATTCGCAGATTGTCACATGAAACAGGACTCACGGATAAACAGGTAAGAGGTGGGTTATCACGCTTGGAAAAGGCAGAAGCTATCATCTATAAACCGGCAAAAATGAACAGCATTATCGTCGTATTGAACTATGATAAATACCAAAATTGCGACGAAAAACAGGGCACACAAAAAGGCACACCTCAAAATGAAAATAGGGCACAGCAAGAGGCACACCTCAAATGTGATAAAAATCCCTTGTTTATCAATAAAATGAATGCATCTGAATGTATGAAGGGCACACAGGAGGACACACCTGAATCAATGCTGAGGGCACACAAAAGGGCAACAACGAATAATATAAAAGAATATAATACTTTAAATACTTATGCGCAAATTGCGCAAAGTATGTCTGATTGTGATACTCAAAATAGTGGTGTGATATTGGAAAATGCATTCGATAGAGAACATGCATTCAATGAATTTTGGAAAGCATATCCTAAAAAAAGAGACAAGAAAAAGTCTCATATAAAATTCCTCAGTGTTTGTAAAAACGAACAGGTCTATCAGTCCATCATGGATGGTTTAGAAAGACAGGTCACATCAGCTGACTGGTTAAAAAATAATGGTCAGTATATCCCTTATCCTACTACATGGTTGAATGGAGAACGATGGAATGATGAAGTTGATGAATTTATTACATCTTCATCAAGAGAAATAAAGGCGGGTGATTGGTAATGACGAAAGAAGAGATGACACAGGTCATAAATACGATTCTGAATATTTATCCTAATTTCATGTATGGTAGAAACCTTAAAGAAGTCTGTAAGGCTTGGTACAGTATTATGCATGATCAGGACTACAAGAAAGTCATGAAGAAATTAAATGCGTGGATTGCGGAGAATGAGAAACCCCCGCTTCCATGCAATCTAATAACGGTTGATTGGAGAAAATCTTATGAACACCAGCTCAATGATTGAAGCGCAAGCAACAGCAATCGGTATGCTTTCTGTCTACAATGAGTTATTTGCAGTTTCTATCTTAGAACCGGAACATTTTGTAGGACCATATCAAAACATTTTCAAGGCTATGCTTGATTACTACAAGAAAAACGGCTTCATAACGATTGAAGCATTGCTCGATTATCCAGGATTTGATATCGACCTTTATGCAAGGTGCTCAGACATCCCTTATTCAGGAGATATAAAAAATTTCAAGCGTATACAGCGTGTTGTGATTGATAAATTCAAGGAGCGTAAAATAGTTGAGATATCAGATAAACTGAAAGAACACAGTATCAGCTTGGACGAATACAACGCAGTATATCAGAAAGTATGCACATTAGATACTGCAGAGTCTTACAAACTGGATTCAGAGAAGCTTTTAGAATCATGCAGAGATGATAAGAAAAGCATCTACTTCAAGAAATATCAGCAGTTGGGCTCTTTATTGAGGCTGAAAGAAAATGATTTTATGGTTATCGCAGGTGCGACTGGTTCAGGTAAATCTGGATTCGCATTGAACCTGTTGAATGATCTGTCATGGAGATATGATTGCCTGTATTTCAATCTGGAAATGGTCCCGCAAGAGCTTCATCAGAGGCTGATATCCATTAACTGCGGACTTGACCAAAACTACATAGCATCATACAAAAGAATGTCAGAGATAGAGGTAAATGATGTGAATAGAGCTGTCAATTCAATAGCACAGCGTTCTATCGAGGTTGTTGACAAGAGCCAGTCTATAGATTCTATCCGGTCGATGGTCGCCAGTCATGATGGGAAAAGGCATATCATTGTAATTATTGATCACATTGGGCTTATTGGTTCTCGAGCAAGAAACTCATATGAACGTATGACAGAAATTGCAAAGGAGCTACGCAAGATCAGCTTAGATTATAACTGTACGATCATAGGATTATGTCAGCTGAACCGTGATGCCACTAAAACATCAGGAAAACCAAAACTGTCAATGCTGCGGGATAGTGGAGAAATCGAACAGAGCGCGAGCAAGATTCTGTTCGTATGGCAGGATGATGACGGTTATTCTCTAGTGTTGGAAAAGAACCGAAGTGGGCCAACAGGCTATATCCCTATCACCTACAATAAGAATAATCAGGTCATTAGTGAGGTAAGACCATGAATCAATGGGAAGTGTATGAGGTGTTAAAGAAGCCCTCTACGGCTGAAATAAGTAAACTGGAGGAAACACCTTCAGAAGTTATAAAAGAAGCTCTTATAGAGTTTCTAGTTGTATCACAACGAGGGAATCTGAATGAAGAAGTGTGTAAATTGTAAATACTTCGAAACTCACGGTGAGCATAAAGGCCGCATGATGTATTATTGCGACCATATGAGTGCACGCAAATATACAGAAAATGATTTTATATGTTATGGGCATCCGGATATACCCATCATTTCACAGGCACCACACTGGTGTCCGTTTAATCGAAAGAAGGCGAAGAATGAAAAAGAAAATGAGCGAGCAGGAGCGTAAAGCTCTACAAGCGAAGTTAAGGGATTTAGAAGAATTATACGCTGCAGGCTATCGCTATGCTGCGAGAAACCAGAGTGGTGAGCTGAGAGCGTACAAAAAGACACCTTACAAAGAAATCAATTTCTGGTTCAGCTATGGTTATGGTCCAGGGTATGCTATCACGATTCGACATGACATGCTCGATATGCTGAATTGGAATGATCAGGAACCGGCATACATCAAGAAAGAGATAGAATCTATCAGGAAGCAGTTGGTGGACAGTCTGAATGAATGATTATCAGAAAGCATATGGCGAATTATGGAGCGTACTGAAATATGAGCCAGCATGTGAAATAGAAAAAAATTGCAAAGAGAATATCAAGCGCTTGGAGACACTGGAACCATTAGTTGAACGTGCATCAGGAATCAAACCTGCTAAGCACGCAGCAGGTCATACATACTGCCCGAAATGTAAGACAGTCATTGCCAATAAGTGTAACGTGAATAGTTTGAATTTCTGTCATAAGTGTGGGCAATCGTTAGACTGGAGTGATGATGGTGATTAAATATCGTATTTATGCGGAGGACGATAACGAAAATCAAATATCAAAAAGCTATGTAGTCAGAAATCCGAATAGCTTTCTGACTAGGCTGTTGGTGCTGTATATAAAAATATGCTGCCTTGACCATTATGGATGTGGTGGTGCTGTTTATGTCGAACCTGTATGGAGCGATGAACAGGAGGGAAATGAATGAGGTATACGACATTGTCCAAAAAGTATAAAGTGGAAATCGACAAAGTAAGGGTGAATGGTTATGATGCTTATGTTCTGCATGAAGCCAATCTCCTATTGTTATTCTACACAGCAGAGGAGCTGCAGCAGTATCTGGAAGAGGTGTATTGATGAAATCGAAGAAAGAGAAGCGGAAAGATAAAGAAATCTGCAAGGACTTTTATAACAAATGCCGGAACTATCATAGAAACTTGTCTAAGATAGAAGCGAATCGGTTGAAGTATGATGAGATAATGAATGACATGTATGGAGTAAGCTCAGTCGTGATGAAGGATGTCATCATGGAGAATGCCGGTGACCCAAGTCATGTATGGGATCACTATCTGGTTGAAAAGAAGGATGAGCTTTTATTGGAGAGAGCTGCATTACTGTACGACACAGTGATTGTTAACAAAGTGCTGAATAATATTGCTGACGGTGAGGTGGTCGACATGATTACAGAGTGTTACATTGATAGAAACAAAAAGCATGATGATATAGCGTATAATCATAATCGAAGTAAGCCTACTATGTATTCAGATATGAATAGAGCAGTCCTAAGCCAGTTGAAAAAATAAAAGTCTTTACTGAGTAAAGGGTTTTCCGTGATATTATGATAGCATGGAAAGAACAGGAAGATACTTCTTGTTCAAAAAAACGGCCTGCGATGTAAGTGTACGCACGCATCGCTAAACAACCTTTCCTAAAGGTGATTGTTCGTACAAATAATCGCCAGTGGCATATGCGTGGGTAGGTACGGCTTAACGGCGGTATGTCACAATTAAAAAAATATCAAAACAGGGAAGGACCTCATACTAATGAGAATACCTGTTAGATATATTGGTTGCCCTGGTGGCGGAATAACCAAAAGAAAAAGCGGTAAGGAATCCTAAGCGGACTTACCAGCGTAAAGCGTCTGAAAAGGGCGCTTTAAAATTAAAACGTAGTTATCGCACCTCTTAACAATGTGGCACAGATAACTCTATAGAGGCTAAGGATGCATAGACGTATGCTATTAACCGAACGCCTATTAAACAAAGCACGTAGAACTGCCCGTTATAAGGGATACAGGAGAAAACGTGCTTTTTATTTTACCAGAAAGGAATGATATACATGAAAGCAAGAAAGAAACCGGTTGTAGTGGATGTATTACAGTGGACAGGCAAAAATCATAGAGAAATGTTTGATTTCTTGACAGGTTATCAAAAACAAAATGAATTTATGACCGCTTACGGAGATACATTTTATATCAATCACGATAAAGTAAAGGGTGGGCTAATCATTAGAACTCTGGAAGGTGAGCATATCGCTGAAATCGGTGATTACATCATTAAGGGTGTTCATGGGGAGTTTTATCCATGCAAGCCGGATATCTTCAAAAAAAACATACGAGGTACTAGAGGATGATTACAGTATGTAAAGACTGCCCTAAACGCCATCCAGGATGCCACGGAGCGTGCGAATGGTACAAGGCAGAACGTAAGGCACTAGACAAGGAAAACACGCGCAGACGCAACGAGAGTGCTGCTATATGCAGCAGCAGGAGGGATAAAAAATGGAGTTAAGACAAGAAATAAGGCATTTAAGAGATGTGAAATGGAATAATGAGCGAGAAATATATAGATTGACAAATAAGCTAAGAGAGGCTGAACACCTCTTGGAAAAGGAGCGCAGAGCACATATGAATATAGGTGCAGCAATCAAATCACTGGAGGAGGCACACAAGATTCAGGAATGCAGTTTAAAAGGTGGCTATGACGATTATAACCAGGGCCTATATAATGGTTTGGAGCTGGCATTGTCAATCATGTGTGATAAAGAGCCTGTATATGCACAGCCATGTCGCATAGAGATACCTTTAACCATATCTGACAAAGAAATTGCAAAGATGATAAACAACTTCATAAAGGAAAATCTGAAATGAAGGTAAATGTGTTAGGTACAGTATACAAAATCAAATATATTCCTTCCCTTGATGGCAGAGGCGGAGAAACAGATTTCTATACCAAAGAAATTCGCATCAGCGAACAAGAAGACGTTCCGGCGGAATATAAAACAGATAATCTGAAAGAAATGCAGAGGCATGTATTGAGACACGAACTGATACACGCCTTTTTGTTTGAATCTGGTATGGACCAGAGCAGCGCTGCACACGAGGCATGGGCCGTTAATGAAGAAATGATAGACTGGATGGCAATACAGATGCCTAAGATAATGGCAGCTTATGATAGTATCGTAAAACAAAGATTAAAGTATGCAGATGCTGATATAGTTGCACAGGGGGCAGGGTATTTGATTAAGCCAGCGACATAAAAAAGAAAGGAGAGTGATCTAATGAGCAATAATATAAATACCTTAATAAACAAGTTGCAGAAGGCATTAAAAGCCAAAGGCAAAGTGTATTGTATAAATAGGTCACAATTCTATTCTGATAAATACGATTGCATATGCACAAAGTATACAGTATTTACAACATACATGGATGCAGATGGAGAAAAGCAGAAAGATAGCTATTACTTTGATAAAGCGTTAGACGTGGTACAATTCCTTGCTGATTTATTAAGGGATGATAGCTCGTGAAAATAAGTGAGAAACAAAAGGCATTTGTGCTGTATCTGTGTAAGGATAACCTTTCACAAACTGATGCGTACATAAAAGCGGGATATAGCCCTAAAGGAGCAAGAGCTGGTGCTGCTCGTCTGTTAACAAACGTTAGCGTCCAAGAATATATGAAAAAGGTCATGAAAAAGGTCGAAGATAAGAAAATCGCTGACATTAAAGAAGTCATGGAGTTTTATACTGCGGTCATGCGTGGAGTTGAAAAGGACCAGTTTGGATTGGACGCAGCGCTGAAAGAAAGGTTAGATGCTGGAAAAGAGCTAATGAAACGGCTGGAGAAGGTTGCGGGCGATAACGACATGGACATAAATATCACTTTCACACCAGCAAGTGCAGAAAATGACAAAGCAGATTAACGTTGCGTTAAACGACCACTTCATCAACTTTGTAAACGACTGGGAAAGCAAATTTTATTTTCTGGTCGGCGGATACGGTTCGTCGAAAAGTTATCACGTGGGAGTTAAACTTCTCAGCAAACTTCTGGCAGAAAAACGCAAGGCTTTAGTTGTACGAGAAGTGTTTGAAACTATCCGTGAATCTTGCTATGATTTATTGCAAGAAATAGCAGAGAACATGGGCGTTGATCATTTGATGAGCTTTACTGCTTCGCCAATGCAAGTAAAATTCAAAAACGGGAGCAAAATCATTTTCAAGGGAATGGATAAACCAGCTAAGCTGAAGTCTCTGAACGGTGTTTCGATTGTCTGGATAGAAGAATGCTCAGAAGTTAAATATGAAGGCTTCAAGGAGATTACAGGACGTCTGAGACATCCTTCTTTGAGTAACCACATCATCCTATCGACAAACCCAGTTAGCAAGGCAAACTGGTGCTATAAGTATTTCTTTGAGGATAAAAAAGAACACTTCTTCTATTTGAGTGACAAAGAACTTTATGAGAAGCGGATTATCCGTAAGGGAAAGATATACTATCACCATAGTACGGTTGATGATAATTACTTTGTTCCGGATGATTACATCGAGCAGTTGGACGACTTAAAAAGCCATGATCCAGATTTATACAGGATAGCACGCAGGGGGATGTTCGGAACCAACGGAAAGAGAGTATTTCCACAATTTGAAACAAAACCACATGAAGAAGTAATGGATCTCATACAACAGATACACGACCCCATGTTCAAAAATGGTATGGACTTTGGCTTCGTTACCTCGTACAACGCATTATTACGACTGGCAATAGACCATGAAAACAAGATTTTGTATATTTACTGGGAGTATTATTCAAGGGATAAAACAGACCCTGAAATATTCGAGGATATAAAAGAGTTTGCCGAATCTGGGGAGCTCATTAAATCAGATAACGCAGAGCCTAAGGCAATCAAGTATTATAAGCAAAAGGGAATCCGTATGAAGAAATGCAAAAAATTCAGCGGTTCACGATACGTATACACTAAAAAGGTAAAACGATTTAAAAAAATCATATGCTCAGATGAATGCCACAACACAGTTGATGAACTGCAGGAGCTTACCTTTAAAGTAGATAAAGATGGTGAGATTATCGAAGATGAGTTCAATATTGACCCTCACACATTATCAGCCATTTGGTATGCGTTGGATGATTATGAGGTATCAGATTTAAAAAAGCATGTAGGTATGAGGTCGCTATAGACCTTTTTATTTTGGAGGTGATACGTTGGGAATCGTTAGAAAAATCCGGAAGGGAGTGAAAGCAGCAAGAATGGCAATGAAAGACAAAGAACGTTACGAGGATCACTTAAAAGAGTTGGTGTCTGAATTTCTCAACAGTAAAAGACGTGAGTGGATGTATATCGGCGACCGTTATTATGCAGTAGATAACGATATAAAAAAACGTAAAATGGAGCGTGTTGTTGACGGCAAGACAGTGCCAGAAAAAAACAAAGCCAACAATAAGCTCGCACATGCATCCTACAAAAACATGGTGGACGAAAAAGTAGCATACATATTTGCGAAGGAATATACGCTCGATTGTAAGGATAAGGTCTATCTAAAAAGTGTGCAGGATGTACTCGGCAAGCGATTTAAACATTTCTTGATGCGTTCTGGATACGCTGCCAGTAATCATGGCATAGCGTGGTGGCATCCATACGTTGATGAGCAAGGCAAATTTAAAATTATGCTTGTCCCTGCCAGTAAGTGCTTACCAGAGTGGACAGACAATAATCATGAAGAACTAAAGGCTATGCATTATATCTATGATACAGTCTACTATGACGGCGGCGTAAAGAAATACAGAACTCACGTGGAAACGTGGACAGCTGATGGATATGTGTGCAGAGTGAGAGAAGGCGAAGACTATATTCTGGATATGGCAAAGAACGTTGATGATGCAGGTAACACCGTGGTTCACTTTAAAAACGGAAAAGAGTGGTGTAGTTGGGGGAAAGTGCCCTGGATACCGGTGAAAAATAACGATATTGAATTACCGGATATCAAATTCGTTAAGTCGCTTATTGATAACTATGATAAATCACGGAGCGAAGCTGCAAACTACGTGGAAGAAACAAAAAATCTTATCTTTATCCTTAAGGGATATAAAGGTGATAATCTTGAAAAATTCTTAAGCGATATCAACGAAAAGCGTGCTCTCGTGCTTGATGCAGACGACGAGGACGATAATTCAGGCGTAACGACACTTACGCCCACTATGGATATAACGGCGCTCAGAGAGCATTATGAGCAGCTTAAAAGAGATATCATTGATTCAGGGCAGGGAGTAATCAAGGATTTGGATAAATTTGGCAACGCCCCATCCGGTGTGGCTCTCAAATTTATGTATTCTGGACTGAATTTGAAAGCTGATGCAATGGTGATGCATGTGACATTTGCCTTTGAAGACTTACTGTATTTCATAGATTCCTTCCTGGATGCGAAGCACACAGAAGAAATAAGCATCACGTTTAATCTTGATATGAAGATAAACGAAACCGAGAAGATTAACAATCTTAACGCTTCCAGTGCTAATATTTCCCAAAATACATATTTAACCAACCATCCATATGTTGATGATGTGGAAAAAGAAAAAGAACTGATGGAAAGTGAAGGACATTCGTTTCAGGATAGAGTGCCTTTAGGCGCAGAAGATGGCGAAGAGTAAACTATATCAGAATAGTGAATATTGGGAAAACCGGATAGCTAAGGAAACGTGGAGGACTTACAATAATGTAGAAGAGCAAAATCGCGATTTGCTGAGAATGTATGAAAAGACTTCATCCAGCATCAAACGAGAGCTATATGCGTTGGCTGAAGAAGCCGAAAAGACTGGGGAGCTTACACGAACACAGCAATACCGATTTAACAAGCTGCTTGGCCAGCAAGGGGCTATATTTCAGGAAATAGAAAAACTTGGTACATCCATCGAAAAGTCGCAGACCTCACGCATGAAGACTGCAGGAAGGGCAGTTTATAAAAATGTCATGGAATCGCTAGGGATTGATAATTTTTCCTTTCCCAACAAAAAAGAAATGGAGCAAATGCTACGATCACCTTGGCACGGTTCGTTTTTCAGTGAAAGACTGTGGAATGACATGGGTGTTCTGGAACGTAATATGAATGGTGTTATCAACAATTTCATAGCGACTGGGAAGACAGTTACAGAAACAGCTGTTCAGTTGTCAAACGTCATGCAGAAATCTTTTAATGTAGCGCATCGCCTCGTACGCACTGAAACGATAAATTACATGAACCGAAGTGCATTGCGCGGTTACAAAGATGCAGGTGTCAAAAAGGTGCAGTGGTGGGCTGCTGAGGATGAACGCACTTGTAAGATATGCGGTGCGAACCATGAGAAAGAATACGATATCGATAAAGCGCCAATTCTTCCGTGCCACACAGGATGCAGATGTACATGGCTTCCAGTGTTGGATGATGAAACACCAAAATTGACGGAAGCTGAGAATGCTGCAATCGTCAAATATGTAAGCCCGGATGCTTATGTGCTGAACGATAAGTTGAGAAATGGGTATGATCTATCAGAGAGTGATAAAAAGTGGATCAATAGCCTTGATAAAGCCTTATACAAAATACCTGCTATACAAGGAGTAGTAAACCGGTCACTTAACTTTCTGCACGATGAAGACAGAAAAAAATTTATAGAAATGCATGAGGTAGGAAACAAAGTTAAATACAAAGAATATGTTTCATCTTCAATGAATGAGGTATATAATGAAGATGGAGAAGTACAGATAACGATTTACTCAAAAAACGGGAGAGATATAAGAAGTGTCAATCCTGAGGAAAATGAAATTTTGTTTATGCGAGATACGGAATTTGAATCTGTCAACATAGAAAAGTTAAACGGAAAAACATATATTGATCTTGTGGAGGTTGATAAAAATGAGCAATAAAAACATTGATGAGTACAATAGAATGAAGCTATACGAACCCTTGATGCCTAAAGTTATAGGGAAAGTTGAACTTACCGATGAAGACAAGCGGCTTGCTAAAATCATGAGGAAAGATAGGCATGATAAATTGCTTGTGGCTGGAAAAATCACACAAGAGCAATACGATGAGTTGGAAAAAGATAGGGAATAGATGCCAACATGCTTATGCAGAAATGATACAGGATGAATACTGTGATAACAGATTGAAGTGCAGGACGCAGAAGATACAGCGGACCTGCATTTTTTGTGGAAAGACTGAAAGAGAGGTGACCTATATGAAGGACCCGCCACAGCGGAAACTGCCGTATTTTTGCAATCATCTGAAATGACACGGAGAGCCGTGTTTTTATTTTATCGACTGCCGGGTATAGGCAGACCTACAAACCGCACGCGAGCGGTATATAAATGCTATGGAGGTTATATATGGAATGGATAAAAAAAATCATTGAAAAGCACATAGGAGAAGATGGAAAACTGAATCTCACTGAAGCAATCAAAGAAATCAACAAACAGGCGCCGGACAATGTTGTGTCCAAAGATGAGTACAACACTGTTGTCGATGCTAAGGAACAGCTCACCAAGGACGTTAAAGCTCGTGACAAACAGCTGGAGGATTTGAAAAAAGCCGGTTCTGTCGAAGACCTAAAAAATCAGTTGGAGGCTGCTCAGGAAGCGAACAAAAAGGCAAAGAAGGAATATGATGCCGAAATCGCTAATATGAAGTTTGATGCAGCAATCGAAAAAGCATTGGAGGAGGCAATTCATCCGGACTTGATGTCAGGAAAAATTGACCGAACAAAGCTGAAAATCAAAGAAGACGGCTCTGTTGAAGGATTGGAAGACCAGGTTAAAAGCCTGAAAGAAACATACAAAGATATGTTTAAGACAAAAACCGGGAAGACACCGCCAGAAGGTGATGATCCAGATAAAAAGCCAGAGGATATGTCTTACGAAGATTTTGTTAATCAGCTGGAAAACGGCGAATAGAAAGGAAGATGATATATGACTACACAATTTGATGCTAAGATTTTCAATGAAGAGGCATTCGGAAAATACATGAATGCCATTCCTGATGTAAAGCGTAACAAACTACTGGAATCAGGAGCAATTACAAAGGACCAGCGCCTGCTGGATCTGTTTGGCAATCAGACCAATACCGCATACGGTATCATTCCATTTTATGGCAATCTGGAGGGTGACCCAGATAACTATGACGGTAAAACTGATGTAACAACTTCAACTACAACCACATTTGAACAGGGTGTATTTACATTTGGCCGCATGCACGGATGGACGGAAAAGGATTTCTCTTACGAGATTACCGGTGGTGTCGATTTCATGGCAAACGTTCGTACCAAAATCATGAAATTCTGGAATGACAAAGACCAGGATAGTATCCTAGCTATTCTGAAAGGCGTTTACTCTATGACCGGAGCAAAAAACACAGAGTTTATCACAGCGCACACAAACGATATTTCAGAAAAATCCGACGAAGCTGCGAAAGTTGGTCCAACATCGCTGAATGACACAATGCAGAGGGCTTGTGGTGACAACAAGGATATCTTTAAGCTTGTTATCATGCACAGCTCTGTTTCTACGAATCTGGAAAATCTCAAGCTGATTGCATACCTTAAATATACGGACGCAAGCGGTGTTGAGCGTGACCTCGGAATGGGGACATGGAATGGGAAATTAGTTATTATTGATGATTCCATGCCTAGCGAAACCGTCCCTGCAAAGGAGGCACAGGGAAATGAGGGAGAGGAAGGATATGTACCCGCTACAGAGGAATATACAAAGTATACAACTTACGTGCTGGGTGACAAAGCGATCTCCTTCCAGCCGTTAAGCGTAAAACATCCATATGAAATGGTACGCGAGGCGAAGGTCAATGGTGGAGAAGACACGCTGATTAGCCGTAAACGTACAGCCGTGGCGGTAAACGGAATTTCTTACCTTAAGAAACAGCAGGCATCTTTATCCCCTACCAATGAGGAAATGGCCGACGGTAAAAACTGGTCTTTAGTAAATGACAGCTCTGCCGGAGGAAGCAAGTATATCAGCCACAAAGCTATCCCAATCGCACGTATTATTTCAAGAGGGTAACCATTCCCTCTTTTCCAAAGGAGGGGAATCATGGATCAGAAAGAGCTGAAACAAAAGGTTGCAACAAAATTGAGTTTTAAACCGCATATCAAAAACATTGATCAGCCATATGTTGATGATACAGTAAATGATGCCATTAATGACGCTTTAGATTATATAAATTATCGTGAAGGCGACATCGATGAAAAGATAGTTACGCCAGTCTCTGATTTATGTGTTTATAGGCTCATTCTTACTGGAAATGAAGGTCTATCGAGCAGTTCAAAAGCCGGAACAAGCGAAACATACAGCGGAGACATACCAAAATCTATCCGCCGAGCATTGAGAAAGTACAGGAGTCTACCATGAGCATATTTACAGATATGTTACCAGCGACTCTGCTTGTCAATAAAACAAAAAAAGGAAAATCTGGCGCAAAAACGGATGATTATGTGCCGATTGGGGGTATCATGGTGGCTGTTTACAAAAACAGCAGCTACAAAAATATAAACACGGTCAAATACCAGGACAGTACGCACAACGGCATCACGATGTCTAAGGATTTTGATGTGGGCAAAGAATACCGCATTGACATAGACACGCAGCATTATGAGGTACAGGATTTTGACACTTCTGGAAGACAGACTACGCTCATACTGAAAAGGATTGACCTTTATGGATGATGATAACAGGGAATTTTGCCAGTCTGTTGACAACGTCACCTTGCAGATGCTTAAAGAGATGGAGCATAATGTTGAACGTGGCTGTCTTATTATTGAACGTGCAGCTAAAATAAACTGTGCTGATATAGTGGATTACGGTCATTTGAGAGCTTCAATAACTCATGATGTTTCAGTGACTGCGAAAGACATCACAGGGCGTATCTACAGTAATTTGGATTATGCGCCATATATCGAAAAAGGAACCGGCGTTCATGCAAAAGATGGAGATGGTAGAAAGACACCGTGGTATGTTCCTGTAGATGAATACGCCGGAACGAAACGGCCGACGTTTGAAGGGAAGGTGGTCATTGTGTATGGGAAAAAGGGAAAGAAGTTTTATAAGACTGATGGCATGAAGCCACGGTCTTTTTTAGAACCTGCAAGGGACGAAAACAAGGCTAAAGTGCTGAAAGTGCTGGGAGGTAAGTGATGATCGAATATGCAATCAGAGAGTATCTGGAACACATCACAGGCATGGATGTATCTCCGGCGTTTACTTACGGTCCTTTCCCTGCTATGACTTACAAGATATCGCCTTATAACGAGGGGGCTGTGAAGGAGTGTCAGTTGGAAGTAAGGGTGATCAGTGGGAACATGGAAGAGTGTTTGGAAATTCGTGATAAGGTCATTCAGGCATTGAATACAGATGAACAGCAACCATCTATCGTTATGGGAGACTATGCTGTAAGAGCACAGGTTTCCGGCGGTGGATGGTTGTTCAATTCAGAAACAAACATGTGGGAATATCCCACTCTTTTCAATTTACTATGGAGGTAAGATATGGAAGAAAAAACACAAGAAATTCTGCTAGGCGCTGGCGAGCTGTATATGTATGAGTTTAATGGAACAGAAATTCCGGTACATGCAGAAATCGAAACAGATGAGCACAATGTAGGACATTGCTCCGGCGGGTTTTCCTTGGAATACAAACCCGAGATATACGATGTAAAGGACTGGTTCGGAAAAATCGTTGCAAGGTTTGTAATCGGTGAAGACATGGCAATCAAAACCGGTATCATTAGCTGGTCGCTGGCTAAGCTTGCGTTGCTTTCCACAGCGGTTTTTACAGAGAATAAAGAAAAGAAGACACGAACGCTCGTATTTGGTGGTAACAAAGATTTAAAAACAGTGTTGGTGCGATTCGTACACACTAAAAAAGGTGGCAAGAAATTGCGCTTTACCGCCATTGCACAGGGCGGAAATGGGTTCTCGTTGGAATTCAGTCAGAAGGAATTGACGATTGACGCACAGCTGAATGCAATAGCTAAAAAGAAAGACTGGCTATGTGAGTTTGAAGAAGAAATGGAAGATGCACCGGTAACACCGGAAGAAGGAGGAACAGAATGAAACCAATTGATTTATCAGCATATGCCAACAGAACGGTAGATTTCCTCATCAAAGGGGAATTAGTCAAGCTTCCAGAACTTTCCTATCGTGATATGAAGAAAGTTGCTGAGTATGAGGCGAACGAAGATACGACACAGCAAGACGAACTGAAAATGGTTTTGTGGCTTCTGAATAAGAACACCGGTGGCAAACAGTTCACAGAGAAGGATGTATATGACCTTCCTGCTGGGGCAATCTCCAGAATCTACAGAGAATGTGTCCTGCTTCCACGTAAAGCATTGAACGACCCAAACTAGCAATCCCACTCCCATCTGATCCTGTGATACGCGATGCAATCATTCAAAAGTATTTCAGTACGGAGGAGTGGGAGGGCAAGTATCAAACTATGAGCGGTGAGTTGAAAGCTATTAGTGATTATACCAGACTATCATTTGATGAAGTCATGGAGCAGCCGTATAGCCTTTTCCTGCTCTATCGAAAAGATGCGTGGATGTATAACAATATGCGTTCAGAAGCAGGCAGAAAATTCATGAAAGATTTGATCAGACTGCAGACGACTTCTGCAGACTTGCAAGCAGTACATGCATTCAAAGGAGGTGTCATGACATGAGCTTAATGGGAGGCCTTGAACTGGCACCTCTGATTACAAAAATCAAAGTTGACATTGCAAACTTCAAAAAAGACATGGAAAGTGTCAAAGCGGAGGCAGTAGTTCAGGCAAAGGATGTATCAAAGAAGCTTGAATCCACTGCTAAAGTAGGACAGAACATGTCAAAAGTAGGAGGGCAGGCTACGAAATTACTTACAGTTCCCCTGCTTGCTGCAGGAACTGCTGCAGGGAAGCTGAGCATGGATCTATCTAAAAACATGGGACTTGTGTCAACATTATTGGATGGTTCAGTAGAACAGGTCAATAAAAGAACGGAAGAGCTGAAACAGAATGTTTATAAGATATCCAATGATACAGGATTGGCTACAAGCAATATCAGCGATGGCTTATATCAGGTCGTTTCAGCGTTTGGCGATACCGCAGACAGTGCAAAGATATTGGAAATCGCATCAAAAGGAGCGAAAGCCGGTAATGCAGAGGTAACTGACAGTATCAACCTTTTATCAGCGGTAACGAAGGGATATGGCGATACTTCGGCAGCCGCGAACCAGAAGGTTTCTGACCTTGCTTTCCTTACTGCGAAATTGGGACAGACGACATTCCCGGAGTTGGCTGGATCAATCGGAAGAGTAGTGCCTTTAACAAAGCAGTTGAATGTAAGCCAGGAAGAATTATTCGGCGTTATGGCCACAGCTACCGGCGTAACTGGAAACGCAGCAGAGGTATCTACACAGCTGCGTGGTGTCCTCCAGGCATTGATGGCACCTACAGACAGTATGGCGGAACTCATGAAAAAATACGGCTACGAAAATGGCGAAGCTATGATCAAGGGAAAAGGTCTGCAAGGCACTATCGACATCATCACAAAGGCAGCAAAAGATAGTGGCAAACCATTACAATCTTATATCGGTTCAATCGAAGGTCAGACCTTGGCTCTGGCATTGAGCGGAGCACAGCATGATGTATTCACTGAGAAATTAAAAAAAATGCAGGATGCTACAGGTGCAACAGATGAAGCATTCAAGCGTGTTAATGAAACCACTGGTGCGAAGTTCAGCAATTCACTGAACAAAGCTAAGAACTCACTTACGAAGCTAGGAGATGCTATGGCTCCAATGCTGGAAAAGGCCGCTGACCTCATCGGTAAGGTTGCGGAGAAAATAGGGAAGATGAAACCGGAAACGATGGAGCTTATCGTGAAGGTAGGAGCTCTGGTTGCTGCGTTTGGTCCATTGCTGAAAATCACTGGTTCTCTAGTAACAGGTTTTACGAAATTGGCACCTGCTGTATCCGGAGCAACGAAACTTATAGGCAAAGGCATTCCACTCATAGGGAAGTTGGGATCTTCGCTGGCATCTAGCAGCGGTCTTATTGGAAAATTTGGTGGGCTACTATCAAAGTTAGCACCTGCTGGAGCTACAGCAGCAGGCGGTTTGGCGAAAGTTACAGCTGGTGCTGCAGGGATGACAACTGCAGCTGCTGGTGGCACTACTGCATTAACCGGTGTTGTATCCACACTTGGTGGTTTGGTACTGCCTGCGGCAGGGGCTGTGGCGGCAATTGGCGGCTTAGCTCTAGCGGGCAAAGCAGTATACGATAATTTGCAACAAGATGTAATTCCTAGTATTGACTTATTCGCTGACCGTACTGTTATTGATTATGATAAGGCTGGAAACGCTGTAGGAGCTCATACGGTTAGAATTAGTGAAGAAACAGAAAAACAACTGTCATCGTATCTTAAACTTTCAAACGATGCACAACAATTCTCTATGGATATGTATACGGGTATTACAAAAGTAACAGATGAAAGCGTCGGAAAGATATCGGGAAAAGTTGATGACATGGCAAATAAAGTGACATCTTCTATTGAAAAACAAAAAGAAGGAACTGTCAGCAGATATCAACAAATGTTTGATTCTACCACTGCAATAACTTCTGAAGAACAAAAAGAGATTATGAAAACAGTTAACGATGGATACAAGGGCAGGATTGATAAAACAAAATACCTGAAAGATCAAATAACAGGTATTTACAAGGAAATTAAAGATAATGGTGGTAAGATTACAAAGAGTCAACAGGAACGTATTGATCAACTCTACGATCAGATGAAAACTGAGGCAGTAGAAGCTATGTCGAGTAATAAGGCTGAACAAGAAGTCATATTAAATAGATTAAATTCTAGCAGCACTCGTATCACTGCAGAAATGGCAGGTAATGCCATTAAAGAAATGAATAAACTTGAAAAAGAATCCGTAAAATCAGCTGGTAGAAAGCGTGATGAACTTGTGCGACAAGCTGAAGAATTAAAAACTATTGAAGGTGGAAAATACAAAGAAAAAGCAGAAGAAATCATAAAGAGCGCAAACGAAGAATACGAAAAATCCGTAGAGGCGGCTAAAAAGACAAAAAAAGAAGGTATTGATAAACTTATGTCTGCTCATTCTGAATTAGCAGATAAGGTGGATATCTCAACAGGTGAAGTTGTCTCAAAATGGACAAAAATGTTTGGACATTGGGACCGGTGGAATCCAGAAGATAAGGAAGTTACTGTTACAACTAATTATGTTGAGAAGTATTCCAAGGTTTATGAAAGACCTACAAACCAAGCTGGCAAGTGGGTTTCACAATACGCGACGGGTTTTGATTATGTCCCTTATGATGGATACAATGCGCGGTTGCATAAAGGCGAACGTGTGCTTACCGCAAAGGAAAACGAGGAATATACAGCTCAGAAAATCTATGGTAAGGGGAACGCTGGTGCCGTTACGCTTAATGTACCTCTTTATATCAATGGAAAAGAGTTTGCGCACGCCACTGTGAATGACATTTCGGAAGAGCTCGGATGGAGGTAGGATATGAGGATAAATGAAAAACGACTGGAAATGTACGGCGGTATATTTGTTTCATTCACATATATGCCTCCTTCTCTTTCACGAACCATAAAATCTACAGACTACCGGCATACGATGATTTCTGAATCAATCGAACCAAAACCAATGAATCTTGTTATTGTGTTTGATAACGATGACAACCCAGGGCGTTTCTTGCAGGAATTGAGACAACGCTCTATGATTGACATAGAAGATGGTTACCGATACGATTGCATTTTATCTGGCCAACCAGAAGTAAAACACTTGGGTGCTTGTAATTACGAGATAACATACCCTTTATCCGTCATAAAGAAAGGTTCAGAGCGGTGCTTTAATCTAACACGTACCGATAATATGATAACGATTAAAGGAGCGTATAAAGCCGGTATCCGCTATGAGATAACCCCCCATTACAATGGAGAGATCACAGTAGGAGGATATACGATACGTAATATCCATACCGCTAAGAAGATAATCCTGGATGGTGAGAGTATGCTCATAACAGAAGATGGTAAAAACAAATATTCTGATGCAATGTTTACCAAGTTTCCCAGTTTGGGACCGGGCGACCACATCATCACGGTGAGTAACACAAACGCTGATGTGGTGATGTATTACAGCCCAGTATATCTATAGGAGGTGACATATGTTAAGTGTCAAGACACAAGACGGATGGCTGCCTATCACAGTAGCCACGAACGCATATGTAGAAAAGGACGAAGAGGGCGAAGAAACGCTCTCTTTTGATGTTCCGCCAGATTCAGAGTTATTTACGTATTTAAAGACCGAGGCAGAAGTAAGGACAGAGGATAACCTCTATCTTATCAAGGGTGTAAACAAGCTGATCACGCAGGCCACGATTACCTGCGAACTGGATATGGATGATTGGAAGGCATCGTATTATCTGAAAACAGCAGATATTGCTGCACTGCAGACAAAAAACATAGGCGATGTATTGAATTATATCAAGCCTTCAGGGTGGACGGTAACCGGCGAAGAGGTCAGAACGATCAGACGCACACCGGATAAGGAAAAATGCAACGGGTACGATGTACTGATGCGCTGCAAGGTGGTATATGATGTGCAGTATGATTTTGATTGTTTGAGCAAGGTCGTTACTGTGATAGATCCATACGCTTCTATAGACACCGGATTGTATGTAACTCCAGAGTTAAACATGAAGGACCACACATATAAGGAAAGTAGCACAGGGCTTGTCACAAGGCTTTACTGCTACGGTGCTGATGATTTGACATTTTCCGATATAAACGACGGGAAGCCGTATATCGACCTGCAGGGCTACAAAGGCAAGCCGATAGTGACCTCATGGATAGATGGGCGATACACGAACAAGGAAAGCCTTCTGGCGGACGGAAGGAAGAAGCTGCAGGAGTTGGCAGCACCGGTTGGATCATACACAATCAATATGATAGACCTTGCCGCGGTAGATGATAAGTACAAAGACTTGAAGGTGAAAATTCGAGAGACAGCGCATTGTATCATTGATCCTGTCAGAGGCATCGATGTACCACACCGTATCGTAAAAATCCGAAAGTACCTACTGGATGAAGAAAGGTCGAACAATACGATTACACTGTCTAATGAACCTCGTAAAATAACGGATATGATAAACCAGATGCAGGAAAACGTGACCGAACTTACGCAGGATGGATATAAGAAAGAAACGACTATCCGGAACAATTCTGAAAGCATTGAGTTGATTGCAAAAGGGCTAGGAGAAGCTCAGTTGAAATTGCAGGAAGACCAGATCGTTGCGCTTATATCGAAGGCGATAAACAACGGTAACTCCATGCAGACTATGCAGGTGATTATAGATATCCTTGGTCTGACAATAAAGAATGGTGGAATCAAGGTATACGATGGTAACAACAGCCTTGTACTCTATGTGGATCAGAATTCTAAAAAGCTGGTTATGAATGGCTCGATAGAATCACAATCAGGTCATATCGGTGGATGGTCTTTAAATTCAGAAGGACTGACTGCTTCTTATACTGCAAACATACCCAATTATACCTCTGCAGATACTGAAAAAATAAAACAGTTCATTCTTGGTCAAATCACTTTGACTGATGCAGAATATGATTATTTAGACATAGATCGAAGTGGGACGATTACTTCCGCTGATTACGTTATTATGAAAAATGTTATTTCTGGATTGCATTCCCATACGTGGCGATATGATTATGTAATATCGCCGTATGACCCTGCAAAGTTTGTAAAAGTACATATAGATATGGGAAATGGCACATCAAGGGACAGGTATATCAGTTTGATGGGTATTTCTACAGATGCCATGAGATATGTAAATGACAAGGTACGTGGATAGGAGGTGATTGAATGGATATAGTAGTAACACAAATTAAACAGATTGGTAGAGAGATAATGCTTGACGGAAACAGTCTTGTAGGTTATCAGCACTCGGCCAATCTTTTTATTAAGC